>Ga0209291_1000385_pt1 | contig 42292 bp, 41 predicted proteins | sample GOMGulsemesocosm_FD_184633 | JGI IMG/M metagenome (GOLD analysis project Ga0209291, IMG submission 184633) | Methane-oxidizing microbial communities from mesocosms in the Gulf of Mexico - GOM9B Gulf of Mexico (SPAdes) (version 2) | ecosystem: Environmental > Aquatic > Marine > Cold seeps...
AATGTCATTTTAACTATATTTAATATGCTTCAAAGATAGGTTGAACAGTTGATATTTCCTCTTTTTTATTAACAAACATCACTACTCTACTCTGTCCAATACCTCCACCGATAGTATATGGTAACTCCCCTTTTAATAGAGCACTATGAAAAGGTAATTCGCTTCTTTTATCTTGGCCTGTAATTTTTAACTGATGTGCTAAAACTTCTTCATCTACCCTAACACCCATTGAGCTTATTTCTAGACTCTTACCTCTAACAACGTCCCAAACTAATAAGTCAGCATTGATTCCTGGACGTCCTGCTTCATCTTTTGTAGTCCAATCATCATAATCAGGAGCTCTAAAATCATGTACTTCCCCATGCGATAACTTATCTCCAATACCAATCAACAATACTGCTCCATATTCTTTGGTTATTATATGTTCCCTTTCTTTAGGAGTTAATTCTGGGTATTTTAAGTATAAATCTTCTGTATGTAATACTTTTACTGTTTCTGGTAACTCAGATGCTGCCCCTCTTTTAGTAGCAATAACTTCATCAGTTACTTTTAAAGCTCCATACACTGAAGTTCCGTGATCAATTAAAGTTTGTAGTGTACGCTCTTCTTTGGCAATTACTTTTTCCCAATCCCATTGATCAACTAAGTGTGAGTGTATTTTTGATAATTCTTCATCAGCCCTAATAGCTTTCATATCGGTAACAATTCCTTCTCCTAGTTCAGCTTTTAATTCTCCTAAATACCATCTTTTCCATTTAGCTAATGAATGTACAATTTCATGATCAACTCCGCCTAATTGAAATGAAACTGGTCTTTCTACTCCATTTAAGTTATCATTAAGTCCAGAACGCCCAGAAACAAAAAGTGGTGCATTTACTTTTGTCAAATTCAATCGTTTTTTTAATTCTGTTTCAAAAATTTGTTTTGAAGCTGTTATTAATCGCTCACTTTCTAAACTTCTCTTTAATGTTGACATAACTTTATGTTGTTTAATAATTTGACACAAATCTATTTATTATTTATACATAAAAACCAATATTAATATAATAATTTAACGCTTTACATAATATTGCTTTCGTTATTGTATGTTATATTTGCTTTTCATGTTTTTTTTTTACTTTAAACAATATAATGTACATATGAGCTTTAATTTTGATAGTACGGATAAAAATATACTAAAACACTTAATAAAAGATGCGCGTATTAAAGTAGTAGACATTGCTAGTTTTATAGGGGTTACTAGTGCAGCAATCCACCAACGAATAGGTAAAATTAAGCGTGCAGGTATCATTAAAGAGTTTACTTTACGACTTGACGAAAAAAAACTAGGATATGCCACATGTGCTTTTGTTGGAGTTTTTTTAGATAAGAATAGTAACTATTCACAAATCATTGAAAAACTTAAACAAATAGATGAAGTCGTCGAAGCACATTATACTACCGGTCAATATGGATTATTTGTTAAATTATACACTAGAGACAATGATCATTTGATGAAAGTTTTAAATGGTAAACTAAAACAAATAAAAGAAGTAACACGTACTGAAACATTCATTTCATTAGAAGAACCTATAAATAGAAACATTGGTTTTTAATAAAAAATGGTATTCTTATACACCCTTTTATTAAATAGTATTATAAAATTTGGAACAGATAAAAATTCTGTTTATTAACTATTTGAGAACATGCTTCTCTATAGTCCGGTTAAAATTGCCAGTTCATTATTCAAATTAATTATAAGCTTATAAGCCTAAATGTATTCAATGCATTTAGACTTATAAGCAAGTTTTATTAACCTTTACTGATCCATTATATATTACTTAAAAAAAACAAAATTATAGGAAGCTAAACTTACTTCAATTTATTTCTTATCTCCTCTAAACATAAATTATGAATACTTCCAATATGACTATGTTTTTTCGAGGTATTCGCTTTATATGTTCCTTCTTTCACTTCTACTCCAATTTGTTGATAGGCCTCTCTAAAAGACATACCATCTACTACTAAATTATTAATGCTATCTACTGTAAATAAGTATTTATATTTATCGTCATTTAAATCAATTTTTGCTATTTTAATTTGTTTTATTGCATAATCAAAGATGTCTAGAATATCTTTTAATTCTTCGAAAGCCAATATCATATGCTCTTTCAATAATTGAAAATCTCTATGATATCCACTTGGTAAATTATTCGTTATTAAAATCATTTCTGTTTGCAGTGCTTGTATTTTATTACATTTACCTCTAATCAACTCAAAAACATCTGGATTTTTTTTGTGTGGCATTATACTACTACCCGTAGTCAATTCATCAGGAAAAGATACAAACCCAAAATTCTGGCTCATGTACAAACAAATATCCATCGCAAATCTTGATAAGGTATTACATAACCCTCCCAATGTAGCCGAAATATTACGTTCATTTTTTCCCCTACTCAATTGTGCTGCGATAACGTTGTATTTTAAAGAAGCAAACTCTAACTCTTTTGTTGTTATATTTCTATCTATAGGAAATGAACTACCATAACCAGCTGCAGACCCTAACGGGTTTTGATCTACTGTTTTTATTGTCGCATCTAACATATATATATCATCTATCAAAAGTTCTGCGTAAGCCGAAAACCATAAACCGAAAGACGAAGGCATAGCTACTTGTAAATGTGTATATCCTGGTAGTAACTGCTTTTTGTGTGTTTCTGCTAAATCTAAAAGAGTATCAAAAAAAGTTTTTGTTTTATCTTTAATACTTAATAAGTTCTCTTTATAATATAAATGTAATGCTACTAAAACTTGATCATTTCTTGATCTGGCAGTATGTATTTTTTTTCCTACTTCACCATATTTCTTGGTTAATTCATACTCTATTTTTGAATGCACATCTTCAAACTGAGGTTCAATTATAAATGTTTTGGTTTCTATTTGTTGATTCAATTCTTGCAACCCTACTTCTAATTGTTCTAATTCTTCAATTGAAATAATATTGATTGATGCTAACATTTTAGCATGAGCTAATGATGCTTTCACATCATATTTTGCTATATGTAGGTCTATTTCTCTATCATTCCCAACAGTAAAATTTTCTATTTTTTTATCTATTGATATTCCTTTGTCCCAAAGTTTCATTTCTTTATTTTTTTTAAATAAAATAACAGTATCATTATTTAAAATGACAACCAATCTATCCTATAATTCTTACTTATAATACGTTTTCTAATAACTCGATATAGATCTGTATTCCTTCTTCTATTTCATTTATATAAATAAACTCATCAGCAGAATGAGAACGTGTACTATCTCCTGGCCCTAATTTTAATGATGGGCAATTTAATACTGCTTGATCTGATAATGTAGGAGATCCATAGGCCGTTCTTCCTATTTTTAAACCCGTTTTTATTAAATCATGATTCATTGGTATAGCTGAGGAATTTAAAGATAAACTACGAGGTATTATTGAGTCACAAGGAGATTCATCAATCAAAATATCTGCTATTTCCTTATTTGAATACTTATCATTCACACGTACGTCAATAACTAGTTTGACCTCTGCAGGAATCGCATTATGTTGTTTTCCTGCATTTATTTGAGTAACTGTCATTTTCACTTCTCCTAATACATCAGATATTCTTGAAAAGGAGTAATTCTTAAACCATTCTAAAACAGTAATAGTATTGTAAATAGCATTATTGTTATTTAGGTGTGCTGCATGGCCTGGAGTACCTTTAACAACTGCATCAAAAACAACCAAACCTTTTTCTGCTACAGCAAGATTCATTAATGTTGGCTCTCCTACTATAGCAATATCAATTTTTGGGAGGATTTTTAACACACTATTTAATCCATTTATTCCACTATTTTCTTCTTCAGCAGATGCTACAATAATTAAGTTGTACTTTAAATCTAACTTATCATAAAAATAAGTAAACGTAGCCATTAAGGAAACCAAACATCCTCCTGCATCATTACTCCCTAAACCGTATAACTTACCATCTTCTATAATCGCTTTAAATGGGTCCTTTGTATATGCATTATTGGGTTTAACTGTGTCATGATGAGAGTTTAATAATAGCGTTGATTTCCTTTTATCAAAACATTTGTTAGTAGCCCATATATTGTTTTTGCTTCTCTGGAAAGGAATTCCGTGTTGGCTAAACCATTTTTCAATGTGAATAGCCGTTTTATCTTCTTCTTTTGAGAAAGATTGGGTTTCTATTAATGACTTGAGTAACTCTATTGCTTTTATAGTTAATTCTTCTATATGTGTTTTTATTTCCATTTTATGCTTGTATAGTGGTATGTTTAGATTTTGTAGTAAAAAGCATGTCAGGTTTCCCTATACATACTTTAGTAACATGATTTTCAATAGCACGAATACAATTTTTTAATTTAGGTAACATCCCATCGGCTATTACACCTTCACTAATTAGTTTATGATAGCTGTTTTTATTGATATTTTCAATAACAGAAACATCATCATTCACATCAAGGAGTACTCCATTTTTTTCAAAACAATAATATAGTTCTACATTATATAAAGCTGCAAAATTTATAGCCAATTCTGACGCTATTGTATCTGCATTAGTATTTAATAATTGCCCTTTTTCATCATGTGAAATTGCACAAAATACAGGAGTAATATTATTATCTAGTAATAACTTTGGCACTTTAATGTTAACTTGTTTAACATCACCTACCAATCCATAATCGACATTAACAACAGGACGCTTTTCAGAAATGATAGTATTCCCATCTGCTCCTGAAAAACCTACACAATTAGTACCATTAGCTTGTAATTTAGTAATGATGTTTTTATTTATTTTTCCTGCATACACCATAGTAATTATATCCAAAGTATCTCTATCAGTAACACGTCTACCTTCAATTAACTTAGTATTAATATTCATTTTATTAGCCAATTCAGTTGCTAATATACCGCCACCGTGTATTAGTATTTTTGGGGATTTTATTTTAGAAAAATGACTTAAAAAACAAGACAATGCTTCTTTATCATCAATAATATTTCCTCCTATTTTTACAATTTTTAAAGAATTCATAGTTATAAGTTTTCTAATATTTTTTTCAATACAATTTGCGCAGCAAATGTTCTATTATTCGCCTGGTTAATAACCAAAGAACTTTCGCTATCTAGAACAGTGTCTGACACAACAATATTACGTCTTACAGGCAAACAATGCATAAACTTAGCATCTCCTAAAACTTCAGGGATGATCATCCAATTTGGATCTTCACATAAAACAGTACCATAATCATTGTAACTACTCCAATTTTTAACATATACGAAATCGGCCTCTTTTAAGGCTTCTTTCTGATTAAAATATATAGGAGTATTTTTAGTTAGCTCAGGACATAACTCGTATCCTTTAGGATGTGTAATAGAAAACTCTACATCAATGGATTGCATCATTTCTACAAATGAATTTGCCACTGCTTGTGGCAATGCTTTGGGATGCGGTGCCCATGACAATACAACTTTTGGTCTCCTCTTGGTTTTTAACTCTTCAATAGTAATAGCATCTGCTAATGATTGTAACGGATGTGCCATAGCACTTTCCATATTTACTATGGGGACAGAAGCATACTTAATAAAACTATTCATGATATGTTCTGATTCATCTTTTTGTTTATCCTTTAAACCAGAAAATACTCTAACAGCTATAATATCTGCATACTGAGAAACTACTTGAGCTAACTCTTTTATATGCTCAGCAGCATCTAAATTCATAATAGTTCCATCATCAAATTCAATATTCCAAGCATCTGTAATATTTAAAATAGAAACGTTCATTCCTAAATTTTTTGCAGCTTTTTCAGTGCTTAACCTCGTTCTAAGGCTTGAATTAAAAAAAAGTAATACAATTGTTTTATGCTTCCCTAAATTTTCAAATTGAAAAGGTTTTTTCTTTAATGAAATAGCTTCTTGTATTATTTTAGATATATTATCAATATCCTTTATTCCTGTAAATTTTTTCATGCTATAATTCTTTTTCTAAAGCGTCAATAAATAAATCGATGTGCTTCTTTTGAATCGTTAATGGAGGTAGTATTCTTAACAAATTAGGGTTTTTGGCACTTCCTGTAAAAATATTATATTCAAAAATTAATTTCTTTCTTAGTTCAGCTATTGGGAATTCAAATTCTACCCCTAACATTAAACCTCTTCCTTTAATTGTTTTTACTTTGGGTAGGCTTTTTATTTTTTTAGTAAAATAGGCAGCTATTTCCTTGGTGTTTTCTAGTAAGTTTTCAGTTTCCAAAACTTTTAAAACAGCTGTAGAAGCAGCACATGCTAAATGATTTCCTCCGAATGTTGTCCCTAGTAACCCAAAAGAAGCCTTAATGGTTGGATGAATTAAAATTCCACCAATAGGGAACCCATTTCCCATTCCTTTTGCCATTGAAATTATGTCTGGAGTAATTTTATGCTTTTGAAAAGCAAAAAAATCACCTGTTCTTCCAAAACCAGATTGTACTTCATCAGCAATAAAAAGCGTCTTGTATTTCTTACATAATTTATCAAGCCCTTGATAAAATACTGTCGTACTCTCTTCTAAACCACCTATTCCTTGAATTATTTCAATTATAACAGCGCATACATTATTTTTTTGCAAAGCCTTTTCTACCGCTATTAAATCACCTAACTTAATAAACTCAACCTCTTGCTGTGCATTTATTGGAGCAATAATTTTACTATTATCCGTAGCAGCAACTGCAGCTGATGTTCTTCCATGAAATGAATTTTTAAAAGATATAACTTTTTTATTTCCTGTATGAAAAGAAGCTAGTTTTAAAGCATTTTCATTTGCTTCAGCTCCTGAGTTGCATAAAAACAATTGATAATTATTACAATTAGATGCTTTTGTTAATTTTGATGCTAAAGCAACTTGTAATGGATTTTTAATAGAGTTACTATAAAAAGCTATCTTATTTAATTGATTCCTAATTGCAGTGTTATACTCAGGATGCGAATGACCAATTGATATTACCGCATGACCTCCATATAAATCTAAATACTGTGTGTTTTTATCATCATAAACATAAACATCTTTTGCGTTAACTGGTGTTATATTAAATAATGGGTATACATTAAATAAACTCATGATTATTTTTTTAAATTATTACTACTATTTTAAAAAAAGTTAGCTTTTAATTGCAGACCTTCATTTTCATTAAATCCATACATTAAATTCATATTCTGAACCGCTTGTCCCGAAGCTCCTTTTAATAAATTATCAATGCAACTAGTTATTAATAATTTGTCATTGTGCTTGTGTAAGTGAAGTAAACATTTATTGGTGTTCACTACTTGTTTTAAATAAATTTCTTGATCGGAAACAAATGTAAATTTTGCGTCTTTATAATAATTTTTATACAAAGTTTTCGCATCTTCTAAAGTACCTTTATAATTTGTATACGCTGTAGCAAAAATACCTCTAGAAAAATCACCTCTATTTGGTATAAAAATAACTTCAGCATCAAAATTATTTTGTAACTGTTGTATTGTTTGATTAATTTCTCCTAGATGCTGATGCGTAAATGCTTTATAATGAGAAAAATTGTTATCTCTCCAAGTAAAATGTGTTGTTTTTGATAATGAGGTACCTGCACCTGTTGCTCCAGTTACTGCATTAACATGCACATCATTTGTCAATAAATTATGTTCTACTAATGGTAATAATGCTAACTGTATTGCTGTAGCAAAACAACCAGGATTAGCAATATACATTGCTTTTTGTATTGTTGTTTTTTGTAATTCAGGTAATCCATAAATAAATTTTTTAGAATTAAATACGTTATTTGTTTCTAGCCTAAAATCATTACTTAGATCAATAATTTTTGTAGTATGAGAGAATGTATTATCTTCCAAATAATCTTTAGATTTTCCATGCCCTAAGCACAAAAACAATACATCAATATTTGAGTTAATTGTATCAGTAAACTTCATATCAGTAACGCCTACTAAATCTTGATGTACAGCACTAATTTTATTTCCCGAATTAGAAGTACTAAACACAAAGTTTAACTTTATTTTAGAGTGAAAAATTAACAATCTGATTAACTCTCCTGCTGTATATCCAGCTCCTCCTATTATTCCTATTTCTAACATGTCTATGAATTTACTTGAGTAAATATTTTGTTTTGATTACTGTAAATTTTAATGAATCCTTTTGCATCTTCAGCGGTCCAACCTAAATTCATTTCACCATAACTCCCAAATTCAGTGCTCATCAAATCATTATTTGAAGTAACTCCATCTAATGTAAAATGATATGGCTTTAACGTAACTACTACATCGCCTGAAACCTGCAATTGACTACTTTCTAAAAAAGCTTCAATATTTCTCATTATAGGATCTAAATAAATTCCTTCATGTAAATGAGTACCGTACCAATTAGCTAAATAATCTTTATGTTGCAATTGCCATTTGGTAAGTGTATGCTTCTCTAGTAAATGATGTGCTTTAATGATAACCATAGCTGCAGCGGCTTCAAAACCAACACGCCCTTTAATACCAACAATAGTATCCCCTATATGAATATCCCTTCCGATAGCAAAGTCAGATGCAATATCATTTAATAATTCAATATTTATTTCAGGGCTGTTTTCTTTTCCATTAAAAGCAACCAGTTCACCTTTATTAAAGGTTAAAGTAACTTTTTCTTCCTTTTCTTTTTTTAATTGAGAAGGAAAAGCATTTTCAGGTAGCGGTATATCAGATGTTAGAGTTTCTTCACCACCAACACTAGTTCCCCAAAGTCCTTTATTTACAGAATATTTAGCTTTTTCCCAAGACATATCAACTCCATTAGCAATTAAATAATTGATCTCTTCTTGTCTTGATAATTTTTTATCTCTAATTGGAGTTATAATTTTAATATCAGGGGCTAAAACTTGAAAAATCATATCGAATCGTACTTGATCATTTCCTGCGCCAGTACTTCCGTGCGCAATATATTTTGCATCTATACTTTTTGCATATTCAATAATTTCAATTGCCTGTACAATACGTTCAGCACTCACCGATAAAGGGTACGTATTATTTTTAAGTACATTTCCATAAATAAGGTATTTTACTATTTTTTTATAAAATGTATTAACAGCATCAATATTCTTATACGTTGCTGCTCCCATTTTATACGCGTTTTTTTCAATAACGTCAATATCATTTGGTGTAAAACCTCCTGTGTTTACACTTACAGCATGTACATCAAACCCTTCATCTTTTGATAAATGTACTGTACAATATGAAGTGTCTAAACCTCCGCTATATGCGATAACTAATTTTTTTGATGTATTCATTTTTTATTATTTTTTAAGAATAAAGTTTGCTTGATCCTTCTTAACCTTTTAAAAACATTACCCTTTATTTTTTTAGCGTTTTCTTCTTTTTTTGAATTTGGCTCATATAACATTCCAGTACACAAACACATTGATTGTTTTGTCCGCGTTAAAACATCATGATTCTTACAGGTTTGACAACCTTTCCAAAATGATTGATCCGTTGTTAATTCTGAAAATGGTACTGGCTTATATCCTAAATCACTATTCATTTTCATTACTGCTATACCTGTAGTAATACTAAATATTTTAGCATTTGGAAACTTAGCTCTAGAGTGTTCAAAAATCTTTTTTTTGATTTGTTTAGCGATGCCTTTTCCTCTAAAATCAGGATGAATTATTAACCCTGAGTTAGCAACAAATTTACCGTGACTCCATGACTCTATATAACAGAAACCTACAAAAACACTACCTTTGAGTGCTATTATGGCATTTCCAATTTCCATTTTAGTAATGATATACTCAGGAGTTCGTTTCGCTATTCCTGTTCCTCTTACATTAGCAGAATCAGCAATAGTTTTACATATGATAGTAGCATATATACTATGCGACTTATCAGCAATTACAATTTTCATTGTATTGAATTTAAATTTAAAAAAGTGTTGATTGTTAATTTGAAATAAAGAACCGGACTCACCTAGGCTCCCTTAAATAAAAATACCCTTACGGGCGGCGGTAAACAGAAGGTACTAACCTCTTATCGCTCGGTTGAGCAACTGAAGTAAAAGGTATGATGTAAAATGAATTATGCAATTTTGAAAAAATATAAAATAAAATACTCGTTTTGTTCTCAGAAGATTAACAAAAGCGTCGACGCTCGCTAATAATTACAGCGGGGACTATGGTATTTATTTTAAAATTTATAAAAGACATAGGACAAACATATGACAAATTGTTTAGATAATAACACATAAAGATATTTTATTTTTTAATATTAATATATCTTGATTTATCACCAATAAAATCAATTAAAAGAATTAATTTTAAACGAGCTATGAACAGCTCGTTTAAAATTAAAGTTTTTGTAAAATATTAATTCTTCATAATTTTCTTCGTCAATAGTCTACCATCAGCATTAATTTGTATTAAATATACACCAATACTAATTGAAGATAAATCAACTTCAAACACATTTGAACTTTCAGAAAAATCATTTGATCTATAAACTTCTTTTCCTACTAAGTCATAAACTCTTACGTCAAAATTATTTACTGAATTGGCTAATCTAATATTCACAATATTTTTTGTTGGGTTTGGATATATTGCTATTTCACTTGAGTCTAAATCATTAACTCCTAGTGTAGCATCAATAACAAAATCATCAATTAAAGCTCCTTCTTCATTTACGCTAGCATCAGATTCAAGCACAAATCGAAACATAATATTACTTGCAGTTGTCAGGTCTGTCTCTCCATTTGCAGCATTTGTAGCAAAATTATAAGCATATTCACGAATTGTTGCATTAGTTCCTCCAGAACTATGAGTGTTTTCACCTTCACCAGTCCATTGTTCACCTGGACATTTTTGACAATCTGCATTACCAGAACCATATGGTGTATCTGAATTATACCACAAAGGCGTACTTGATTTCTTTCCCAATAATGCCCAAGTAGCTCCTTCATCTAATGAATATTCCATATATAATACATCATAATCAGTTTCTATGTCAAAAGCCATATTAAAGCGTAATGTAGGATCTGTAATTTGAGTAAAATCATAACATCTAGACACTAGGTAGGATTTTGTATTATCAGGATGATTTCCATCTAAATCAGTTACATAAGCATTTGCTCCAGAAGCAGAAACACTTAACAATGCATCATTTGGAATACCTCTCTCCCATACAGATGTACCTCCATTTTCATTATAAGAAACTAAATCATCTGTAATAGCGGTTTCAAACTGATTAACAACACTATATACTCCTTGTTTATTTGCATTAAATGTTAATTGTTTATTATCATTTCCTGGTATTACATCTCCAGAGAGTACTGCCGTAACATTAATAACATTACTTCCTGAATCTGGCGTCATAGCATTTAAGGTTATCGCCTGAGTATCTCCAGATGCTATAGAGCCCATAGATGGATTCCAAATAAATTGTTGATTACTCCCTCCATTTAAATTATAGTTAATTGTGAATTGATCAATTGTATTTTGCCCTCCATTTTTAATTGTAATTTGAGGTACTATATCCCCGCAATTAATAGCTGTCATATTTGGATTATCGATAGATACTATTTTAACATCTACAGATACTATTTCTCCCTGAATATCAGATTGCCAAACTCCTCTACCAAAAGTTCCTGCTGTAATTTTCATATCAGCTAATGTAATGACTAATTTTCTTACAGGGGAGTTTGGTAAGTTTGTAAAAAATGATTCCCAAGCTGTATTATCATCCATTCTATATACTCCTAGGCTTGTACCTAAATATAGTGGGTTATCAGAATGATTTCCTTGATGTGCAAGAGTATAAAAAGTTTGCCCAGAAGGTAACCCTCCAGAAATATCTGTAAATGCATACCCCCCATTAGTAGATTTATATACTTTTGATGCAGTACATACATATATAATATTACCATTAGTATTATGAACCTCCATACCTTTAATATTAGAAGGAAAATTATATCCACTAGTGAAAGAAGATCCACCATTTGTACTTATTTTTAATACGTTATTTACTGCAGCATATATATTATTAGGGTTTATAGGATCAATTTCTAATTCATCGCATGCGCCTCCTAAAGCTCCCATTGTTGTAAATGAAGAGCCATTAAATTTATGTAAATAAAAACTTCCACCTGCATACAATTCACCTGATGTACTCATTTCCAATGGAGTTACCCAATTCCCCCCAGGTCCAGTAATTTGACCACCTGTTTGACTCGCTCCTGAGTCAGTAGAGATATACATTGTCCCTCCATTTTGAATAAAACCATAATATCTATTATCATTATTAGGATCTATAGCAACATCCATTCCATCTGCTCCATAAAAATTCCCCCAATTTCCATTACCATTGTTATATGCATAACCTCCATTATCCTGTAACCCTCCTACTACCTTATTAGATGTATTTGGAGAAACCGCAATTGAATAAAACTGCCCTATCTGTATCCCTTCTGTATGATCCGTAAAAGATGACCCTGCATTAGTAGATGAATATATTCCACCATCACTTCCACAAAAAATATCTCCATTAAATGATCTTAAAAAATGAATATCAGCATGTGTGTATGTAGCTTGATTTGGTGAACTCCAGTTGTTTAACTTTGTAAATGAACTACCACCATTTGATGACTTCCAAACATTTAAACAACCAATATATACATCTTCAGGATTTGTACTTGATACCCCCAATGCTAAATCATACCAAGCTTGTCCGGCCGAAAACCCTGATACACTTGCCGCTCTAGTTGAAAAAGAAGCCCCGCTATTAGATGAACGATAAATAAATACATTTCCTCCATTATTTCCAAAAACATACACATAATTAGGGTTTGCGGCCGTTACATCTAACACTAAACGTTCAGAACTTCCTGGAAGTGATACTTGAGTAAAAGTTTCTCCATAATTTGTAGAACGATAAAAAGCTGAGCCTGTTGCTGCATATAACGTACTAGGATCTCCAGGTTTCATTTTTAAATCTAAAAAGTTACCAGATTTTTTATTTGCCCAAGTTGTACCACCGTTAGTAGATTTATAAATACCATTACTAGTAGAAATCCATAACATTTGAGTATCGTTAGGATTTATATAAATCTCATTCGTTTCTTGAGGGCTGTTACTAGGATTTAAACCTGTTTGATTCCATGTTGCACCACCATCTAAAGATTTAAATACACCTACACTATAGCTATCTGATGCATCATCATCACCTGTTGCAATATATACAATATTTGAATTTGTTGGATCAATTGCAATTCCTGAAACTCCAATTTGTGGTAATTCATCGGCTAATGGTACCCAAGTTGAACCTGCGTCAATTGACTTCCAGACTCCACCTGCTGGAGCACCAGCATACCAGGTATTCGTATTAATTGGATCAACAGCTATCGTGTTAATTCTCCCTTGACCAGGAGACCATGACCCCGTATTTGTATGACTAAATGGTCCTATTGCCCTCCAATCACTTAGATCAGACATAGCCTTATAACTAAGTACTTTTGCTTCATAAGCAGACCATAATTCTTGTGACGTAGGTAAGGTACCATCTTCTTTAACATAATCCTTCCAATAATTTTCCCATCTTTTAAATGGTTTATATCCGCTCCCTTTTACAGTATGATCTCTTGTTGACCAATACGTATTAAATGCAGTTTGAATTTCATTGAATTTAAAAGGCTGTTGAGAACTTCTAAGGTTCAATTCTTCTTGAGTAAATTGATCTTCTAATTCCTTAATCCAAGGTGAATTAGATCCTATTTGTGCAGTAACAAATGCGGAACACACTATTGCACAAGTAATTAATGTTTTTTTCATAATTATATAGTTTTGATATTCTAAATATTAGTACAATAGATTAAATAACAAAAAAAACAGCTCTTACTTGACAATATAGTATCATGTTTAGCTATAATCATATCTTATCTTTCATAAATTGTTATAAAAAACAATTATTTTAAGTTAAATTAACGTTTATTTAATCAAATAAATATTAATTCCTTACTAAGTATGCTTATATGTTTGTGCTTATAATAGAAAATTATCATATACATATTCATTAATACAATGGTATTCTATTAGTAAATTAAATACAACTCCAATAAAATATTTCTAACTTTACATCATCGAAAAATCAGACGATATACAGCTACAATATCATGGATATACCTACACTTCACAATTGTGGGAAGGTGAACTTGTAGGCTTAACTCAGATAAAACTAAAAAAAAACAGTAATCAATTAATTAAATTAAAGACCAAAAAAAGGTTGCGCTTAGGACATTTAGTAGAACGTTTTGTTTCGCATGAATTACAACTCAATAATGACATTGATATACTTGCTGAAAACATTCAAATAAAACAAAATAAAGTAACCATTGGAGAACTTGATTGTTTATTAATACATAACCAAACTCCTATTCATGTGGAAATTATCTACAAGTTTTACCTATATGACGAATCGGTTGGAAACTCAGAATTAGAACATTGGATTGGTCCAAATAGAAAGGATAGTCTGATAGAAAAAATAACGAAACTAAAAACAAAACAATTACCATTACTTTATAAAGCTGAAACAAAAACTATATTAGAACAATTAAAATTAAATAGCTCTACTATACAACAACAAGTATATTTCAAAGCACAATTATTTGTGCCTTATTATATGCGTGATATGCATTTACGAATTATCAATAATCAATGTATTAAGGGATATTACCTTCATTTAAATGATCTAAAGCAATTCAGTAGCTATAAATTCTATATCCCATCTAAATTAGATTGGTTGACTGAGGCACACAATAATGTTACTTGGCTAGATTATAATGAAGGAACTAAAACAATTAAAGAAGCTATTATTCAAAAAAGAGCTCCTTTATGTTGGGTAAAATCTGAAAAGACTACGCTTCAAAAAATCTTTGTTGTTTGGTGGTAACTTGCTTAAAATGTAATCTTATCAGTATTAAATCGACTACAAATCAGTAACGTTAATAAAACCAATACGCTATAATTATTGTATTTTTGAAATATGGAAATATCAATAACATATATTAATAAATATACATTGTTATTAAATAATTGATTTATAAAATAAGGAAAACATGATCACCTGGAAAACTATAATACATTTTACTCAAAATGGTAATCCTGTCCCGGATAGAAGAGTTGAAAAAACCATAGATGACTGGAAGGCATTACTAACGCCTGATCAATTCAGAATTACTAGAAATAAAGGAACTGAAGCCCCTTATAGTGGTGCATTATGCAGTAGTCATGAGTTAGGAAAATACGCTTGTATTTGTTGTAATACATTATTATTTGATTCCAGTATAAAGTTTGAATCTGGTTCTGGATGGCCGAGTTTTACTACTCCTATTGCAAATAATGTAATTCATTACACTAAAGATGATTCATATGGAATGGTTAGAGTTGAAGTAACTTGTAGTACTTGCGATGCCCACCTAGGACATGTTTTTCCTGATGGACCAAAACCTAGTGGATTACGCTATTGTATTAATTCCGAGAGTATTAAAATAGAAAAAGAGTAATCTATGATTAAAATGAAGCATAGTATAGCTACTTTTGGTGGAGGATGCTTTTGGTGTACAGAAGCTATTTTTCAAGAAATTAATGGAATAATAAAAATTAAATCAGGATATAGTGGAGGAACGCTTCCTGGAAAACCAACTTATAAAGAAGTCTGTTCTGGTTTAACTGGTCATGCTGAAGTTATTCAAGTGTATTATAATCCTGATATAATTTCTTATAAAGATATCATCAGGATATTTATGACCACTCATGACCCAACAACACTCAATCGTCAAGGAGCTGATTATGGTACTGAGTACAGGTCTATCATTTTATATCATAGTGATACTCAAAAAGAAACATGTGATAATGTAATTAAAGAGGTTTCTGAATATTATCCTAATAAAATTGTTACGGAAATTGTTCCGTATGTAATATTTTATGAAGCAGAATTGGCACACCAAGAATACTATAAAAACAATAAAGGAAATAGATATTGTAACATTGTTATTGATCCAAAACTAACACGATTGCGAAAATTTTATTCTAATAAAATACACTAATAATAAATAATTAACAGTACTATAATATCCTCTAATATATTACAATACACATCGTAAAAATGAAATTAAATTCTATAAATACTTTCACAAAAGAACTTCCTGCTGATTCAATACTAGGAAATTTTAGAAGACAAGTTTCTGGTGCTTGTTATTCTTATGTCTCGCCTAAAAAAACAAAGAAACCTCAACTAATCCATGCAGCTAATGAAGTCGCTGTTATATTAGGAATTGCAGAAGAGGATACTGAAAAAGAAGAATTTATAAATATATTTACAGGTAATAAAACTATAGATAATACCACTCCGTACGCTATGTGTTATGGCGGACATCAGTTTGGAAACTGGGCTGGTCAATTAGGTGATGGTAGGGCTATAAATTTAACTGACATTGAACATCAAAATAAAAAATGGACTATACAATTAAAAGGCGCTGGCGAAACACCATACTCTAGAACTGCAGACGGCTTAGCAGTGTTACGCTCCTCTATTAGAGAATATTTGTGTAGTGAGGCGATGTATCATTTGAGAGTTCCTACTACACGTGCGTTATCATTAGCTTTATCGGGGGATGAAGTTTTGAGAGACGTACTATATGACGGAAACCCTGAATATGAAAAAGGAGCTATTGTTTGTAGAGTATCCCCTACTTTCTTACGTTTTGGAAGCTATGAAATACATAGTTCACGAAAAGATTATAATACATTAAAAACACTCGTAAATTATACTATCTCACATCATTTTCCTAAAATAACTACGCAAAATAAAGAAGGGTATTTACAATTTTTTAAAGAAATTACTAATCGAACTTTAGAAATGATTATTCATTGGCAACGTGTAGGGTTTGTTCATGGAGTTATGAATACCGATAACATGTCTATTTTAGGGTTAACAATAGATTATGGTCCATACGGTTGGCTGGAAGGATATGATTTTGATTGGACTCCTAATACTACGGACAATCAACAAAAACGTTATCGTTTTGGAAATCAACCAAATATTGGTTTATGGAACTTATTACAGTTAGCAAATGCTTTATATCCATTAATTGAAGATGCAGAAGCTTTAGAAAAAATATTAAATGAATATAGTTATGAATTTCATCATAAATACGAACAAATGATGAAATCGAAATTAGGATTAACTATCGAAAATAGTACTGATAAAGAACTTATTAAAGAATTAGAAGCTAATCTACATCTATCAGAAACAGACATGACTATTTTTTATAGAAACCTATCAAACATTAATAAAGATACCCTTATAACGGATAATACCTCATTTTTAGCACCTGTATTAGATTCTTTTTACAATCCTGAGGAAATTACTGATACAATATTAGAACGTTGGAGAAAATGGTTTAAAAGCTACACAATCAGATTACAAGAAGAAACTATTTCTGATACTGAACGTAAATTAGTTATGGATACCGTAAATCCGAAGTATGTATTGCGAAACTACATGTCGCAACTAGCTATTGAAGCAGCTGACAAAGGTGATTATAATTTAATTGATGAATTATATACGATGTTAAAAAATCCGTATAGCGAACAACCTATATATACCAAATGGTTTGCAAAAAGACCTGAATGGGCAAGACATAAGGTAGGTTGTTCAATGTTATCATGTAGTTCTTAAAAACTAAATACCATAAAATAATTAACCTGTAATACCTTTTCCACTTTCGTAAAAACCTCCACTAGTTTTCTTAATTAATTTATTTCTTTTCGTTTTAGTCATTACACTTGAATCATCAGTAATTAAATCTTTTATTATCTGATACCAGAAAAAAGGAACAAGCAAAGTCATGATTAAATTTAAACCCTTTTGTTTTTTATTTAATAAAATAGTTTTCAGAATATTTTTACAAGCTTTAAAAGTATAACCCAAATAAAACAATAAAGCTATCGATATTAATATATACTTAATCATCAATCAGATACTTATAAAAATTAGCTATTATCTCTTCTCCTCTTATTCTTAGGTTTTACTATATTGGTATCAGCTACAGTTTTTTGTTGAGAAGTGATATAGCTAGCTAATAACTTATCTATTAATTCATCCTTAGTTAAATGATGAAATACCGTTTTAATTTTATCTTTTAAAGCAAGTGAAATTTCTCGATTTGGCTTGGTTTTAAATATTTTCTTAGCCCATAATACCGTATTGTTTTCTTCAATGCTTAAAGCATCTGGCTTTCTCAATTCATTAAACTGAAGCCCCAATGCTTCTTCAAAATCTGGAATATGGTCCAATTCATCTTCCTGAATCACAGATAATGACAAGCCTTTAGCTCCTGCTCTAGCTGTTCTTCCACTACGATGCACATACGTTTCAAAAGTATCAGGTAAATGATAATTTACTACATAAGAAACTTCTTTAACATCAATTCCTCTTGCTGCTAAATCAGTTGCTACCAATGTATTGATATACCCTTCCCTGAATTGTTCCATAATTCTATCACGAATTCCTTGTGACAAACTACCATGTAATGCTCCAGATGAGAATCTGTTGATGGCTAAGTTTTTAGCCAATTTATTTACAGCGGCTTTGGTTTTACAAAAGATAATACCACGCTCGCCTTCTTTTGATGCTAAAAAGTGCATTAATACTTCTAACTTCTCGATTGGTTCTACAACTACAAAATTATGATCTATACCTTTATTTCCAACAGTTTTCATATCAGCACTTACTTGTGTGACATGTTTTGACATATAATTTTGAATCAACTGTTTTATCATTCCTGGTAACGTAGCCGAAAACAATAAAGTTCTTCGTTTCTTAGGTAAAGCTTCTACAATTTTATCTAATCCATCTTTTAAAGAAGTTACCATTTCGTCAGCTTCATCCAACACTAAATAATCTGCTGTAGTAATATTGATTTCCTTTCGTTGGATCAAATCAATTAAACGTCCTGGTGTAGCAACTACAATATGAGTAGCTTCTTTTAAGCGTTCTATTTGTGGTTTAATTGGTGTTCCTCCACAAATTGAGGCAATTGACATTTTTGGAAGATATGTAGCATATGACTCTAAATTACCTACTATCTGTTGGCCTAATTCTCTTGTAGGAACCAAAATAACTGCTTGAATAGTATTTTTTGTAGTGTCAATTAATTGCAATAAAGGCAAACCAAAAGCAGCTGTTTTACCTGTTCCAGTTTTTGCTAACCCAACAAAATCTGCTTTTTGAGTTAACAAAATTGGAATAGATTTTTCCTGAATTTCTGTTGGTTCAGCTATATTTAAATCGGTTAAACTATTATGTATTGCTGGAGATATTCCTAAATCAGAAAATGTTGTAGACATATATATATTGTAATTACTATGGGGTATTATTTATACTATAAAAAAATCCTATTTAATAAAAAATAGGATTTTAAAATTGTTCTATTATAAGTAGAACTTATATTTTTTTAACTCTAACGGCATTCATTCCTTTCATTCCTTTTTCTAGCTCGTAAGAAACTTTATCGTTCTCTTTAATTTCATCAATTAATCCACTTACGTGAACGAAGTATTTTTCTTGGTTTTTATTATCTATAATAAACCCAAAACCTTTTGAATCATCAAAGAAAGACACCTTTCCTTCATTTCCAAAACCAGCATCTTCTTCTTCTCCTGCAACTTTTTTAGGAATATAAATATCGATACTTTCTAAATCAATCTCTTCCTTCTTCTTAGTTGGATCTGGCGGGGTATCTGTCAACTGTCCGAATTCATCAACATAAACTAACATATCTTCCAGACTAGTAGGCTTTACAGCATTTGCCTTACGCTCAGCTTTTTTCTTTTCTTTTTCTTCACGTTTTTTCAAACGCTTTTTTTCTTTCTCAATTTTATTAAAAGTCTGTTGCGATTTTGCCATTAGTTACTGTTAATTTTGTTTTTTATGTTAATTTTTTTTGAAATGAAAATGCTTTAATATGAACGCTTTATCACTTCAATCTACTGCAAATATAGGTTTTCCTATTCAATTTTTGTTAAATTTTACAAACAAATTACAAATTACTCAACCGAATTAAGCTGTTATTACGAGGTATGAGCTCCCCTTTTTAACTATTTTATTCAAACTATCATTTACTTTAAAAAGTATTTTTTATGTTTTTAATCTTTCAATTTTATTAACACTGATAAATTTTAAAGCCTCCATATAAATATTTTGTCATCCACTTTTATCACTTGTAATAATTATAAAGTTTGAATCAATAGAAAATATCTTAATTAGTATCCCCTTTTAATACTTAAATTATTCTTCTTTTAATTTAGCTTTACAAAGCTCAAAATACACAATTATCACTTTCGCATGTTGCGATATCAAAATTGAACTAAATTGATAACAAAATACAATATATAGGTAATTATATTCAAATAAAAACCATTCTTATTGATTAATTTTACATCAACAATATTTTTTACTACCCAAAATTATAGAACACTATTAACTTAAAAAATACATTATGGCTCTTTTATCTAAATTGACTTTCCTTACTTATATACTAACTCTAGCAGTTTCAAATAAAAATTTTGCTCAAAACCCTCCTTATTCAGGAACTATTTTTTTGAATCCTAATATATTAACATCCTCAGATGTTTCAACTATACAAAGTACCACTTATACAGGGTATGGTATTAAAACAGTATTTGATAGAAGAACAAATAACTGGGAAACAATTAACGCCTATTTATTTGATGTCATCTGGAATGACGGGTTAACTTCTCAAGCAGTAGTAAATTCAGAGGTTAACTCATTAGCTGCTGCAGATTTCGAAGCTCAAAAATACGCTTTTTTAATAGGTCAATTACCTTACTGCTTAAGAGTAGATGTTAATGAAATATGGATACACAGAGGTACACAACCATTTGGAGGGGGTAATAACTCTATTTTAATTCATACTGGACAAAGTGCCAGCTATGAAGCTTCTGGTGTTATAGAGGAGACTTTAATACACGAAGCTTGCCACACATCATTAGATTACTTACATGCATCAACTACTGGTTGGACAAATGCACAATATTACGATGGAAACTATATTTCTACGTATGCTAGCGATAATCCAACACGTGAAGATTTGGCTGAGAGTTTTTTAACATGGATGGCTATTCGATATAGAGCAAATGTAATGTCATCATCTGATGTTACTACTATAAATAATACTATACCAAATAGAATTATTTATTTTGATAACCAGTCATTCAACATGAGTCCAATTGTCAATACATTAGCTATAGAAGATGAAATTAATTCATTACAAAAATTTGATGTATATCCAAACCCAACAAATGGAATAGTAAAAATTAAGCACAATTCTGATTTTGAAGAATTAAACCTTACTGTTTTCGATATCAATGGAAAAAGACTATTTAATAAGCAATATAACAATACTAGCATACCAGAATTAAACACTACAACATTTCCTAAAGGAATATACATTATGCAATTAGAAACTAAAGAGAAGAAAAGAAATCTTAAATTAATTGTTGAATAACAAATTCATTATAATTAAACAAAAACTACAAACAATGCATCTTATTCAATTAAATTAAGATGCACTGTTTCATGAAACAAAAACACCTAAACTATTAGTCATTAAAAGGACTTATAAAGTGTATCAAAAAATAAAATTAGGTACAGTTTTTCTGTTAAAAGTTATATTTTTAATAATTCAAAAACTTGAACTTTGTAACTTCCAATCCACTAATAAGCAAGTGTCATTCAAAATCATTGAAGTTTCGGCCTCGCTTTAACTATTATTTTCTACCCGTTTCGTTTAATAAACTCCTCCAGTTATCATCTGCTTTCCTGATTAACACTTTTGGATTTTCACCCAACCACTTCTTATGCGTATTGATTAATTTGGAATTATAAAATAAATATAATTTCCCACCTCTTATCTCAAACGTTTTAGGGTTTATTCCTACTTTTTTATTTTTTAAAGCAAGAGCATACGCACACCAACCTCCATATTGTGGTATATATTTTTTGGGAGCACTTTTAAATAGATTTAAATTTTCTTCATTGGAAAACTTAAAATCAACATTATCATATGTAAAAATATATTTATCATTTCCTACATGAGCACCATTACGAAAATAAGCAACTACATCATAACCATTAGCAGCATATCCATTTTTGGTATTATATATTGTACTTTGACTATATGAAGTTACAGTTATCACAAACACTATTAAAAAATATAATGACTTCATTTTTTACAGCTCTAGTTTATGTCCAATCACTGGAATATCATTCTTATAATACCATAAGATAACACTACTAGTAATAAATACAAATATTGCTGTATAAAATAACACCCCTGAATCTCCGTTAATCTCTATTCCTAATTTTGTTAAATGCATCATGATTGCTCCTCCAATGATTCCTATTGTTAGTCCTGCACCTGCCCAAATTGTTTTCGGTACTAAAAGTAAAACTCCAGCGATTAATTCTAAAACCCCAATACTTATCCTTCCAACAGGCTCTAAACCTACTTTCGAGAATATATAAACGCTATCAGAATGAGCAGTAAATTTAAACCGTAATGTTTGAATCAAAATAACTGCTATTAAAACCCTTAATCCCAGCAAAATGTATTTTTTCATATTTATTTTATTTTTACACTATTGATAAAATTATTTAGTAACTAATTTTTATTATTTGAATTACTGCTATAATTAATAATAGACTTCCTATTACTTTATTAATTATAGTAGTGCCCCCCTTTACTCTCATTTTTAGTATATTACTACATGTCCCATAACCATATAAAGTTATTGATTTCCCTATAAAAGCTCCAAGAAAGAATACTGAAAGTAATACAAAACCAGTATTCAGATTTAATAAAATCATTCTAGTGCTTAAAAAAGAAATAACTAATAGCCAATAAATTAAAACGGTTGGATTAAATAGTCCTAATAAAAAGCCAAGTGCTTCTTTTGGTAATTGAACTATTTTTTTACTTACAATACATTCCCCATTTTCATCTTTAATACAATTCTTCTTTCCAAATATCAGAATAACTCCTAGTACGAATAGTACTAACACTATTACATATTCTAACCAACTATTTTGAGAAATGACTCCTTTGATTGTTTTAAAATAACAAATTGCAAATAGTATTAATAACAACTCTCCTATTGCAGCTGGGAATACAATTTTTAAAGCACTTGATATACTTTCCTTAATAGCTGTATTTATAACAACTACATTAACTGTACCTAATGGTAACGCACCAATAATAGCGACTAATAAGCCTGAAAAAAAGTAAATAATTAAATTCATAGCCCATTGGTAGTAACTTTAGTTAGTTCCTTACAATAAAACTTTAATTTAAAACTGATTGAATTCTATCTTTTAAATCAGGCAATACATCAGTTATAAACCATTTATTTTTTGCTTGCCAAATATTGTTTCTTGGTGATGGGTGTGGTAATACAAAGTATTTTGGTAAATAATCACCAAAATTAAATACTGTTTCAGTAAGAGTTCTCTTTGCTGTTTTTTTTAAATAATAGTCTTGTGCATATTTACCGATTAACAAAACTAACCCACCATCAACATTTATTTTATCCAATAATTGTGAATGCCACAACGGCGCACATTCCTTACGTGGAGGTAAATCTCCTGATTTCCCTTTCCCTGGATAACAGAATCCCATTGGAATTATAGCGACTTTATCAATATTATAAAAATCACCTGTACTAATCCCCATCCATTTTCTTAAATTTTCTCCACTTTTATCATCCCAAGGAACACCTGTTCTATGAACTACACTTCCTGGCGCTTGGCCAATGATAATTATTTTGCTAATAGTACTGGCAGTAACAATTGGTCTTGGTCCAAATTCTAAAAATGATGCACATTCTGTACATTTATGAATACTATTTAGTAAATTTTCCATGTAGCTTAGTATATCAACAATTATATGAATGAAATCTTAAATTATACTTTCATAAATATAGTAAATTTCTGTACTTTGCATATTTATATACTCAAACCATTTAAGTGAAAGTCTGCATTGCCGAAAAACCAAGTGTTGCCCGAGAAATAGCTACTGTATTAGGGGCAAATACTAAACGTAATGGTTATTTTGAAGGAAATGGATATGTGGTTACGTATACATTTGGGCACCTTTGTACACTATTTGAACCCAACGATTATAAGCCATACTGGAAAAGTTGGGATTTGAATAACTTACCTATGCTTCCAACAAAGTTTAAAACTAAAGTTGTAGCTAATGATGGTATTCAAAAACAATTCAATATTGTTAAGAATTTATTTGATAAAGCTACTATGGTTATCAATTGTGGTGATGCTGGACAAGAAGGAGAACTTATACAACGTTGGGTTATTGGTCAAGCAGATTACAAAGGACCAGTACAACGTTTATGGATATCTTCTCTTACTACAGAAGCTATTAAAGAAGGGTTCAAAAACTTAAAACCTTCTAAAAATTATGACAATTTATACTATGCAGGATTTTCAAGAGCTATAGGCGATTGGCTACTAGGTATGAATGCCACTAGATTGTATACTGTAAAACATGGTGGATACAAACAAGTATTATCAGTAGGAAGAGTACAAACACCAACCTTAGCAATGGTAGTAAACCGATTTAAGGAAATTGAAGCTTTTAAACCACAGCCTTACTGGGAATTACAAACACTATATAGAGATACTTTATTTAATTGTGAAGAAGGTAGATTTTTAAAAAAGGCTGAAGGAGAACTATTTGCAAACAAAGTTAAAGAAAGTGATTTTGAAATCGTTTCCATTACCAAAAAAGAAGGAAAAGAGTACGCTCCAAAATTATTCGATTTAACTGGATTGCAAGTATATTGTAACACAAAATTTGGCTTTTCAGCCGATGAGACCTTAAAAATAGTTCAGAAACTATACGAACAAAAAGTAGTTACATATCCAAGAGTTGATACTACATTTTTACCTAATGATGTATATTCAAAAATAGCGGGTATACTTGAGAAATTAACCAATTATAGTAGTTTAACACAATCATTACTTGGGAAGAAAATAAAAAAATCATCTAAAGTCTTTAATGATAAAAAAGTAACCGATCATCATGCCATTATTCCTACAGGAGTTCAAAATAACTTGCAATACAATCAACAACAAGTGTATGACATCATCACTAAACGCTTTATTGCAGTGTTTTATAATGACTGTAAAGTAGCCAATACAAATGTTATTGGAAAAGCTGATACAGTAACCTTTAAAACTACAGGGAAAGAAATATTAGACAAAGGATGGCGTATTGTATTTGAGACTCCAGACAGTTCATCTAAAAAAGAAACTGGGATACTTCCAAGTTTTTCCGAAGGAGAAAAAGGACCTCACTCCCCTTCTTTTCTTGAAAAAGAAACAAAACCTCCAAAACAGTTTACCGAAGCTACCCTATTACGAGCTATGGAAACTGCAGGAAAACAAGTGAATGATGAAGAAGTTAGGGAATTAATGAAAGAAAACGGAATTGGACGCCCTTCTACTCGTGCGAATATTATAGAGACCTTGTTTAAGAGAAAATATATTACTCGAAATAAAAAACAAGTATTACCTACCAATACAGGTATACAATTGATAGACACTATACAGAATAAGTTATTAAAATCTGCTGAAATGACAGGTTTATGGGAAAAACAATTGAAAGAAATTGAGAAAGGGAACTTTAACGCAGGAGCTTTTATCAATAACATGAAAAAAATGGTAGACCAGCTGGTTTATGAAGTGCGTTCAGAAAGTACTCGCGCAAATATATCTCATACCACTACCATAATTACAAAAAATAAAAAATTAACTAAACCTAAAAGTGTAAAAATTTCTGATTTAAATTGTCCTAAGTGTAAAGAAGGTAAATTATTAAAAGGATCAATAGCTTACGGATGTAGTAACTATAAATCAGGATGTACTATTAGAATTCCTTTTAGTTTTATGCATAAAAAAGTTTCTGAAAAACAGCTCATCAGGTTAGTTACAAAAGGAGCTACTGTAAACTTAAAAGGGTTTAAAACTGATAATGGTACTAGAGAAGGTTTACTTCGCTTTGATGATGATTTTAATATTCAATTAGAAGAAAAATATACCGAAACAAAAGTCACCCCTAATGTGCTAACATGTCCAAAATGTAAAAAAGGAACTGTTTTAAAAGGAAAAACAGCTTATGGCTGTAGTAATCATGCAATTGGCTGTGATTTTAAATATTTATTTGAAACGATTAAACAACAAGCAGGAAACAAACCACTAACAAAAGAATTAGTGTACTATATTTTGAATGGAAATAAGTAATAATACTCCACATAAACATTATGCCATTTGTAAGCCCTATGGTTTTATAAGCCAGTTCATTACCAATGAGAAGAAGAAAAAAAAGAATCATAAATTCTTAGGGGAATTAGGAGAATTTCCTGAAGGAACTATGGCTATTGGTAGACTAGATAGAGACTCTGAAGGACTACTGTTATTAACTACTGACGGAAAAAAGAGTTATTTTATACTCAGTAGTAAAGTGGAAAAAGAGTATCATGTACAAGTAGATGGTATCTTAACCAATGTGGCCATTGAAAAATTAAAACAAGGCGTTACCATTACTGTTGATGGAACTGATTATATTACCAAACCCTGCAAAGTATCAATTGTAGAAAAAGATCCTGATTTATTACCTAAACGTTCCAAAAAAATACGTGATGAGCGACATGGCCCAACAAGTTGGATATCCATAACATTACGAGAGGGGAAATTTCGACAAGTTCGTAAAATGACTGCTGCTGTAGGTTTTCCTACTCTTCGATTATTACGAGTACGAATTGGTAAAATTTATTTAAACAGGATGCAAGCAGGAGAAGTTATCGAATTAGATGAACATTTTGAAATATAACGGTTACTAAACTTTTAAAACCAGTATTTTTACCATAACTAATACATCAATAATGCAAGTATCAGAATATCAATCTCAATTACTTCCTACTTTAAAAAAATATTTTGGATACGATAGTTTTCGAACTGAACAGCAAGGAATAATTGAATCAGTACTTTCAAAAAATGACAATTTAGTTATTATGCCTACAGGTGGAGGGAAATCTATTTGTTTTCAACTCCCTGCAGTATTATTTAAAGAGGTTACACTTGTTGTTTCTCCTTTAATTGCCCTGATGAAAGATCAAGTAGATGGTTTAAATGCAAATGGTATTCCTGCTGCTTATTTTAACAGTAGTCAAGATAGTAATGAACATCAGCAGATATTTGAAGACATACATCACTCAAAAATCAAATTGTTATACGTTGCTCCTGAAAGCCTATCGCAATTGGAACATTTAGTTAATGAACAATACATCAGCTGTATTGCTATTGATGAAGCACATTGTATCTCTTCTTGGGGACATGATTTCAGGCCATCATATCAACAATTGGGATTTCTTAAAAACAAATTACCCAATACACCTATTATCGCGTTAACTGCTACTGCGGACAAAGCTACACGTGAAGATATTGTAAATCAATTGCGCATTCCAAACGCTTTCCAGTCAATATCTTCATTCGATAGAAAAAATATTGAAATTGAAGTTCGACCTGCTAATGATCGTGTTTCTCAAATTATAAAATTTATACGCAGTAAACCAAATGAAGCAGGTATAGTGTATTGTTTAAGTAGAAAATCTACAGAACAATTAGCTGAAAAACTGCAATTAAATGGAATTAAAGCCACCTCCTACCATGCTGGATTGACTTTTGAAAAGCGTAATAAATCACAAGAAGATTTTATTTTTGATAAAACACAAGTAGTATGCGCTACTGTTGCTTTTGGTATGGGGATTGACAAATCTAACGTACGCTGGGTGATACATTATAATATGCCAAAAAACATTGAAGGCTATTATCAGGAAATTGGACGTTCAGGAAGAGACGGATTAAAAGCTAATGCCCTACTGTTTCATAGCTATGCTGATGTTATGCAATTACGAAAATTTGCAGAAGGAACTACCAATTTTGAAGTACAGATAGCAAAACTAGATCGAATGAAACAATTTTCTGAAGCTACTACTTGTAGAAGGAAAATTTTACTAAGTTATTTTGGCGAATTACTCTCTGAAAATTGTGGTAATTGTGATGTTTGTAAAAACCCTCCTGAATTTTTCGATGGTACTATTATTGCTCAAAAAGCATTATCTACTATTACTAGATTAAATCAATCAGAAGCTACAGGTATTGTTATAGATGTTTTACGAGGAGCTAGAAATGCTACTATAGTTGATAAAAAATATGATACCATCAAAACACATGGCATTGGAAATGACATCTCATGGAAAGACTGGCAACATTATATGATACAATTAATTAATCAAGGATACTGTGAAATTGCTTTTCATAAAAATAATGCCTTGCAACTTACTGATTTTTCTAAAAAGGTGCTTTTTCACAATGAATTAGTTAAGCTAACTAAACCAGCAGAAATTACAAAAAAAACAACTAAGAAGAAAACTACAAAAAAGCCTACTTCTAATACCTTATTTGAACGTTTGCGTAAATTACGTCATACAATAGCGCTGGAAGAAAATATACCTGCATATTTAGTGTTTAACGATGCTACTTTAAAGGAAATTGAGCATGAACGCCCTATGTCTGACCAAGAATTTCTAGAAATCAGCGGTGTTGGACAACGAAAATTAGAAGTTTATGGAACGCTGTTTATAAATGAAGTAATTGCTTTTACCAATGAAAAAAAAGTAACTAAAAATAAAAGTGATACTCATAAAGTTACTTACGAATTATATCAAGAAGGACTAAGTATAGATGAAATTGCAGAAAAGCGAAAATTGAAGTCTACCACTATTTTCTCTCATATAGCAAAATTATATACCGATGGTAAAGATGTTAATATTTATGAGTTTATTGATAAAAATGATGTTGAAGAAGTAAAAAAAGCCAAACTAATACTAAAAAACGTAGAAGGGCTAAAGCCTTATTTTGAACATTTCAATGAGCAGATGGATTATGCTACAATTCGTTTGGCTCTCAGTGTTATTGATAAAGAATAATTATTAAAACTTCTATTATGGTTTTATAGCGCTTCTATATTAAGTAAATAAAAAAAATTATTGAAAAAAAGCCTTAAGTATATTCTTCTAAATTAAAAACACTATTAATTATCCGGTTGCCTGTTATAGTAATCGGATTTTTTATGTTTTATATTCACTTTATGTAACACTTCAATATTTTACTCGTCTTTAAGGAGAGCTAACTGAAAACTAAAAGGCAATAAAGCATGTTTCAAGCAGATATAATTGAAAAATGCAAGCGTAATAATCGCAAAGCACAATTACAACTTTACAATAAATATTGTAATGGTATGTTTGTTGTAGCTAATCGGTTTGTAAAAAATGAGGAAGAGGCGGAAGATATTGTACAAGAAGCTTTCATTAATGCCTTTTCAAAATTACATCAATACAACGCAGAAGTTACTTTTGGAGCTTGGTTAAAACGGATCGTTATAAATAAAAGTTTAGATGCTTTAAAAATAAAAAAAGCACACTTTATCGAACTTGATGAAGTGCATCTTAAAGTAATAGACACCAATTTTAATGACGAATGGTTAGTAGACGATGCAATTACTTTTAACGAAGTAGTAAATGCAATTAATAGCTTAATAGATAAATACAAATACGTTTTAATGCTTTACTTAATTGAAGGATATGACCACCAGGAAATATCCGAAATATTACAAATATCTAAAGCAGCATCACGTACACAATTATCTCGTGGCAAACAGAAATTACAAAAACTATTAACTCCTATTCATCATGGCACAGGACATTAAAAAACTTTTAAAGCAAAAGGTTTCGCATAAAACGATGCCGAAAAATCATGAAGCTAATTTTATAAAAAAACTAGACACTCATTTTCCTGAAAAGAAAAGCACTAATTTTTCATGGTTATCAATTGCTGCAAGTATATTGTTATTAATAGGTATTAGTTACAATTTTCTGCATCATGAAAAACCAGATACGGAAATTGAAATACTTATAGTTTCTGACACAAAAACCTTAGGTGATGTTTCACCTACGTTAAAAAAAGTGGAAGAATATTATTTAGCAAGCATTAATTTAGAATTATCTAAACTAAAATACACTAAGGAATCTAAAGAATTGTTTGACGGTTATTTAGAGCGCTTAAATGACTTGAATAAGGAATATAAAGACTTAGGAATAGAATTAACAAAATCTGGACCTAATGAAGCTACTATTAATGCATTAATCGATAATTTAAAATTTCGGTTAAATTTATTACAGCATTTAAAAGAGCAATTAAAAAAATTAAAAAATTCTGAGACTAATCATTCAGAAGGAAATCAAATAATTTAAAAATCAATCAAAAAACAAACAGATGAAAACACTAAACAAAAGCCTATGCCTACTTTTCTTTTTCAGTATGTGTATCTTAAATGCACAAACGAAAATAGAAAAAACCAATCAATCTATTAAAGTTACTAAGGATGTTACACTAGACCTAAATACTAGTCATTGTAGCATTGAATTAGATACTTGGAATCAAGATACTATAGAAATAGAAGCTTATATAGAAGGTGAAAAAATTTCAAAACAAGAATTACAAGAAGTATTAAAAAATTGGGAATTAAATATAGATGCTACTACTAACCAAGTTTCAATCAACTCGCTTAACAACCGAAACCAATGGCTAAGTGAATATCATAACAACTGTAACATTGGAGTTGTTGATATGAATGAGTTTATACATGAAATAACAACTATTCCTGAGCTATTTATGGAATATCACGAAATCCCTAAAATCTTAAAATTACCTAAACTTCCTAAAGGATTAAATAGTGTATATTTTAACTATGATGCCTATAAAAAAGATGGTGAAAAATATTTGAATAAATGGTCGGAAAAATTTGACAAAAAATTTGGAAAGGAGTTTGAGCAGAGAATAAAAACTTGGGGTAAAAGGCTTGAAGAAAAAAATGAATATCTACATGAGCATATGGAGAAAAGGACTGAGTTACTTGAAGAAATTCGAGAAAAAAGAGAAAAATTGATAGAGGAACGTAATGAAGAAAGAGACGTCTTAATTGTAAAACAAAATACCAAAAGCAGTCATTTATTTATTAAGAACTCAAATATCAAAAAAACAATTAAGATTAAAATACCTAAAAAAGCAAAAGTAAAATTAAACGTACGTCATGGTGAATTGAATTTAGCTTCAAACATTAATAATTTGAATGCTAATATATCTTATACAAAACTTGTAGCAAATAGCATTAACGGTAGAAACACTTCCATTAACGCTTCCTACTCCCCTCTTTCAATAGAAAATTGGGGCTACGGAAAATTGAATTTAAATTATGTTAAAAAAGCTACATTAGTAAACGTTGAAAGTTTAATTGTTACTAGTAATTTTTCTAATATAGAAATTAAAAAATTAATCCATAACGCCATTATTGATTCAAGTTATGGCGATTTAAAAATTTCAAGTACAGATAGTACCCTAACTAATTTAAATGTAATATTACAAAATGGAAATGCCACTATTGCATTACCAAAATCAGAGCATAATTTATTATACCAAGGAAAATACACTCGTTTAAAACACCCAGAAAACAATTCAAAAGAAAATATATCAATCTTTACAGACGGAAATGCAAATTCAGCAAAAAGAATAATTATCAATGCTAAATATAGTACTATCAATATGCAATAAAAAAGCAAATCATATAAATGATTCATTTTTTTTAGAAAGTCTTTATTAATCAAAAAACCTCGATTATCATAAGTAAATTATACTATTAAATAATAGTAATGTACTCATTAAAACATTTACTTTTTCACCAACTACTTCTAAAGTATTTTTATTTCTACCACACATAATTACTGCATTAATTAAAGAAATGATTGTTTTTATATCATCTTCTTTTATTCCTCGAGTAGTAACTGCAGTAGTCTCTTATATGAACACCGCTCGTTACAAACGAAGGTTCATCATAAAAAGAACCAATATCTTTTCAGAAAAAAGCTTAAATATTCTCCATTATTTATCAGTAGCATTTAATCATTATCATTAACTTCGTTTTCAATTAAAGCTAATAACTATTATGAGTGATTTTTCTATCGAAATGAATGTCAGAGATTATGAACTAGACATACAAGGTATTGTAAACAATTCAGTATACCAAAACTATTTAGAGCATGCTAGGCATGAATTTTTACACTCCCAAGGTATAGATTTTGCCGATTTAACTGAACGTGGTGTAATATTAGTCGTTAAAACCATAACAATGGATTTTAAAAACTCTCTTAAAAGTAAAGATAAATTTAAGGTTGTCGTAGAAACTTATAAAGAAGGACACTTAAAGCTAGTTTTTAAACAAACAATATATCGTATACCTGATAACAAAATAGCATTGAAAGCAGAAGTTACAGGTGTTTGTTTAGTAAACGGAAAACTTGTAAAGCCTGAAACAATACCTGAAATAAATAACTTTTTAGCTACATAATTTTATTAGAAATTTTTGTTTTTATTGAAATAAAAAGTAATATTATCATAACAATTAACATTCTCAAGACAATTGCTATAGAATATATTTGTTAGTAATCGTTTTTCTATTCGTCTAAAATTTTTAAAAAATGAGCTGGATAAAAGTAATACCCTATGAAGAAGCAACTGGTAAACTTAAAACAACTTACAACAGAATAAAAGGACCTAACAACATAATTGATAATGTGTTAAGAATTCACAGTTTAAGACCTCATACCCTAACTGGACACATGAGCTTATATAAAAATGTATTGCACCATAAAGATAATACATTTGATAACTGGTTTCTTGAATTATTGGGTACATATACTAGTTATCTAAACAAATGTGATTATTGCTTTGAACACCACTATACAGGAATGAAAACATTTTTAAATGATGTTATAAAAGCAGAAAAATTAAAGGCTTCTATTATTAACAATAACTTTACAGAAGTCCTTACAAAAAAAGAAATAGCACTAACATCGTATGCACACAAATTAACTAAAACTCCAAGTTTAATTTTAAAATCGGATATTGATCAACTGAAAAGCTTAGGAATAAACGATGGAGAGCTGCTAGAGATTAATCAAGTAGTCTCCTATTTTAATTATGTGAACAGAACGGTTTTAGGTTTAGGCGTTAATACAGCAAATGAAATTATTGGGTTATCACCAAAAAACAAAGACAGTAATGACTCATGGTCACATGAGTAAATATTTTAACAAATACTTGAATTTCTATTTAAAAACACGAAATTTGTCTTATCAATGATAGTATCACATTATACCTATAGGCTATATTATTTTTATTTATTAATACTACTAGGAAGTACATACAACCTATATAGTCAAGACATTAGCGGAAAAATAATTGATAAAGAAACTCAAGAACCTATCCCTTATGTAACAATAAAAATTTCTGATAAAAAAGGGGCTATTAGTAATGATGAAGGTAATTTTAGTATTACAATTTCTGATCAAAATTCAGCTAATGATTCTATTTATTTTTCTTCTATAGGGTATACTACTAAAGCTATTCTAGTAAAAAAAATTACTGATACAGTCATTTTATTAGAACCTCAAGTATTGAAATTATCAAGTGTTTACTTAACACATAAAAAGCTTACTGCAGAAGAAATTATTGATCAAGTAGAAAATAACTTGTCAAAAAATTACACGACAAACACTACTAAAAGTAGGTTCTTTATGAGAGAATCATTCAAACAATATTATAAAAAATTAAATTTAAATTTCAAAACATCAAGTATTAAAGAGATTTCAAAAACACTAATTGACAGTATGGTTAATTCAATACCTAAACGTACTGCGTATTATAATGAAACTTTGGGTGATTATTACAGTAATTTTGAAAGAAATTATAAAAAACTTCATATCATAAAAACTTCAAAACTATACAATGAAAATCAAGAAATATCTTTTGAAGAGTTACAAAATAAGTTTATGAATGTTCTTAATAAAAACGTTAAACAAAACTCTTATTTAAAAATAAAATCTGGTTTTTTTGGCACAAAAATTGGCGTTGACTCTATAATAAATAGTGCCAAAAACTTTGATAAATTAGAAAAAGAATACGAGCAAAAAAATTACTTCAATTCTCGTAAGAAGAGTATTGAAAATTTAACTAAAAATGTATTTTATGACGAAGATTCAGAAATAAATGTAATTCGATCATCTAATAGATATAATTTTACAAAAAAAGACTACACTTATATTGATGGGGAGTTGGTTTATATAATTGATTTTTCCCCTAAACGCTACAAAGATTTAAAAGGAACCCTCTATGTTAATACTGATGATTTTGCAATAATGCGTTTAGACTATAGTAACGCTAACCCAATTTATGACAAAATTTTTAACATGTTTGGTGTTAACTTTAACCATGCTAAATATCAAGGAACTATGATATTTAACAAATTTGAAGGCAGTAACTATTATAGTTTAAAATACTTGAGTCATGAAAACGGCAGGTCACTATTATTAAACAGACCATTAACTATCATTGAAAAAAACAAGCATGTTAAAGGAAGAAGAAAGCAAAATGAATTAAGACTTCAAATGAACTTTGATATTATTGATAGAGTTAAGCGCGAACTAATTGTCTTTAACGAAACTAATATTGCTCCCGAAATTTTCACTAATATTAAAGAAAAAAAATTAGTTGATGTAAAATATTTCTCTAGTTACAATGCTGATTTCTGGAAAGGATATAATATTATTGAACCCAATCAAGCTATAAAAGAATTTACAGCTATTAATTAGTTTAGTTAAGAATGTTCAGGAACCTTTCCAACTATACCTTTAAAAAAGGAATACATAAACTTAAAATCTTCCTCTAGGTTAGCAGATGGATAAAAAGGAGCTGATATAACGTGTTGTTTATTACCAAAATCAAATGCTACCATCACAATAGGAACATTGGCTAACTTTGCTATGTAATAAAAACCTGTTTTCCATTTATCGACTTTTTTACGCGTTCCTTCAGGCGCAATATTTAAAATAAATTTAGGGTTTTTTTTAAACAATTCCGTGTACGCATCTACCGTTTTTTGACCAGGAGTTCGATCCAATGGAAAGCCCCCCACTTTACGTAAATACCATCCTAAAGGCCAAAAAAACAATTCTTTTTTTGCTACAAAATTAATAGTAGTATTCGTTACTTTTCTCAACAAAAGCCCTATTGGTAAATCATGCCAATGTGTATGAGGTGCCGCAATAACAATATATTGGTTCAACTCCTCAGGAAACTCACCAATCACTTTCCATTTTATTATTTTATAATAAATAAAATTATATAATGATTTCATAAAAACATGTATTAACCAATAATAGAACAAAGCTATACAATTTAATCCAAAAAAGTTATTTTTGAATTCTATAAAATCTACATATGACTTTATTAAAAAAAATTATTAGCTATATATATCCTATAAAAATAGCTAAACACCCATCCGAACGGTCTGGTTCACTTGAAGTTACACTTGTTAACGGAAAGTTGGTTATCGACTCTAAAAACGCTAATTATAGCTACGGTAGCCTACAGCAAGTACTCAAAAAAGCTTTGTTACAAATTGATGAAAAAAAATTACAATCATTAAGTAGTATATTAATTTTGGGAGTTGCTGGAGGTAGTGTTATCAAAACACTTCGTGATGATTTTAATATTACAGCTAAAATTACAGGAATTGAAATTGATCAGAAAGTAATTACTCTCGCAAACACTTATTTTAAATTAAACAAAGTAGCTAATATCGAATTGGTAATCATTGATGCTTTTAAGTATGTTAGCACTACTAAAAACACCTATGATTTAATTATTATTGACTTATTTAATGACGCTAAAATGCCTCAAGAGTTATTTAAAAATAATTTCTGGAGAAATACACATAATATACTGACTAATAATGGAATAGTTGTATTTAATTCAATTATAACTTCAACGTTAAACATTGAAAGAAATGAGCAATTAGCTACTAGATTAAATACCCTTTTCTCTTCTAATAAGCGACTTAAAACACATACAATAAACGAATTATTTATCCTAGAAAAATAAACTACCCCTTAAATTCTAAGTTAGCTTGTATTAAATCTTCTGGTGTATCTATCCCAATAGAAACATGGTTTGTTTCAACCATTTTAATAGTTTTATTATAGGCTAAATAACGTAAACATTCAATTTTTTCACTTGCCTCAAGATATTCCATTTCCATTTTAGTAAACTCTAAAATAGCAGATTTCCTAAACGCGTAAATCCCCTGATGTTTATAATATTTTACTGTAGATTGTTCTCTAGGAAAAGGTATCGGTGAGCGTGAAAAATACAAGGCAAAATTATTAGTGTCAATGATGACCTTTACATTATTTGGGTTATTAATCTCGTCTAAATCATCAATTTTATGCATGATTGAAGCTAAATCTATAATTTTATCTACATCATCCTTAAAAACGGCTAATAAATCCGATAAAGCCTCTTTATGCACATTAGGTTCATCTCCTTGCACATTCACTACAATATCACAATTTATATCAGCTACAGCCTCAGCTATTCGATCACTTCCACATTCGTGCTTATCAACACTCATAATTGCTTTGCCTCCACTTAACATTATTTCTTTATAAATAACTTTAGAATCTGTTACTACATACACCTCCGAAAACAAACCTGTTAACACAGCATTTTCATACGTACGCACAATAACAGGCTTCCCGCCTAGATCTTTCATTAATTTACCAGGAAAACGTGATGCTTCATAACGAGCAGGTATCATTGCAATTACTTTCATAAATTAGGTATCAGGTATTAGGTTATTGTGTAAATTTAACTTCTTTATTAAAGAAACACACTTTCACATTACTTTTAAATCCTTACAAACAAAAACTGATTGTACCACATTGCCAATATTGAAATTAATATTAAAATAATGGTTGTATAGATATAATCTTTACTAAAAAGCAACCTTGACTTTCTTACAAGCACTATTAATGAACAAACAAAAGCAATCATTGAGACACTGATTACTACATATTTAAGATTTGTAGTAAAATTCTCTAATGATTCATAGTATACAAATATATAAGTGGTAAAAATAGTTAAAGCACTTAAACCACAACATATGGCATATAATTTATTAAAATTCATAGGTTACATCTTTAGTCATTATCATAAAGTTATTTTTAATTCTGTTCTTTTTTAAATTTAAAACGAATTTTCTTAAAAAAGAAAAAAACGATTAAAAGTAACACTACAACAAATATAATTGCTAAAATCGGTAAAAAAATTGCAAAAACTGACATTACAGTTGCTGATCCAGTTTCTACAGTTGCAACAATAGGGTTTGCCAATCCTGCCGTCGTGGTTGTAGAAGCTGCTCGTGTAGTTGCAGTGCTTCCTTTTATTACTGCCGCTGTTCCCCCTCCAGCAATAATAGCTAATGACCATGTTACTACTGGATCCAAATTAGCAGCCGTACTAACTACAACAGCTGTTCCTGCAATAGCTGCTAACGGTACTGCTATAGCATCTAATACGTTATCAAATACAGGGATGTAATATCCGAAAATTTCTAATACAGTTGCAATGGCAAATGTACTAAGCGCAGTGATACTTCCTATCCATTCCCAACTTGTATTTAGAGAAATCAATCCGAAATACGAAGCTAAGCTTAATGCTAATAAAGGGACGAAAACTCGAAAGCCAACAGAAGCAGCTAACCCAACCCCTAAAAAGATACTTATTAATGTTGCTGTAGTTTCAAACATTATTTAGTTTATTGTTTGTTAAATCTATAAAAAACTTCTAATTAGAATAGTATATTAATTGTTGGTAAAAAAATCATCTCCAAAACCAATTAAATATAATTTTTCTTCAGCTCTAGTAATTGCTGTATACAACCAACGCATATAATCTTTATTTACACCATCTTTTAAATAAGGTTGTTCTACAAATACTGTTTTCCATTGACCACCTTGTGATTTATGACAAGTCATAGCATATGAAAATTTTACTTGTAAAGCATTAAAAAACTTATTCTGTTTAATTTTCATAAACTTCTTATATTTTGAAGTTTCATTTTCATAATCCTTTTGTACTTCTTGATACAATTTATTACCATCTTCATAAGACAATGCTGGAGTTTCTGCAGTAATTGTATCCAATAACAATACCGTTTCAAAAGGAATCATATTAGGATAATCAACCATTCGTACTTTAACTTCTGCAAAACGAAAACCATATAATTCTTTAAAAGAGAATATCTCCAACACCTCAATTATATCACCATTGGCTATAAAACCAGCTTCACTATTTTCTTTTACCCAAAAATAGTTATTTTTGACTACCATTAGATAATCGCCTGCATTCAAATCATTTTCTTGAAATAAAATCCTAGAACGTATTTGCTGATTGTAAATATTTGCTCGTTTATTTGAACGAACGATAATAGCTGTGTCTTCTTTACTTTCTAAAGAGTATGATTGATCAATAGCATTTTGTATTTCATATCCATCTTGGAGTCTAATAATATCAGGAAATGAACCTAAATTAAACTCGAATGAATTTAAATAATTATCAGCCAATTGCTCACGTAATAAAGTTGCATTCGTCAAAATACCAGACCCTTCAGCTTGACGCACAACTTCATCCAACTCAATAAAATCCACCTCTTTATTATAATTTAAAGCTAAGCGTTGCTCATCTAGTGCCGGACTAATGTCTAATTTTATTGGTGGTAACTGTGCAGTATCTCCAATAAAAATCAACTTACAATGATGGCCAGCATACACATATTGTAATAAATCATCTAATAGTGACCCATTCTCAAAAAGTTTTGAATCTGTATTTATATCAGAAATCATCGAAGCTTCATCAACAATAAATATAGTATTCTTATGTTTATTTGGCTGCAACACAAAACTCACCCCACCACCACTTTGTTTTTTAGGAAAATAAATTTTTTTATGTATTGTTAAAGCTTCGCGCTTAGAGTATTTTGATATTACTTTTGCAGCTCGACCAGTTGGCGCTAATAACACAGCACTTTTATGTGTGTTCCATAAACTATTTACTAATGTACTTATCAATGTTGTTTTTCCTGTACCAGCATACCCTTTTAACACGAATAAACTTTCATCATTAGTATCTAAAATGAATGTCGCAAGGCGCTGTAAAACAACATCTTGCTTTAGCGTAAGGTCAAACGGGAATTTTTCTTTTAATAAAGTGTGAAACTCAGTAGTATTCATCTGATAATTCTAAAGTATGAAAGTAGATTTCAAAGATACTCAGTATTTTTTCTTTTATTACTTTACTGATTGAAAAAAAAATGTAAATTTGTGCAAACACATTAATTAAATTTTAAAGAAAATGATCACAATACTTTTAATTGTTTTAACGATAGTAGCTATTATTGCAATAGTAAAGTTAATTGATAAATTTGTACCACAAAACAAAAAGTGGATCTTTACAATATTATTCTGGGTACTTGCTTTATTTATAGGTAAAGCTTTGTATGATTCTGTTATGGAACCGATAAAATTCAAGCAAATAAAAGTTGCTCGTTACGCCAAAGTAATTGAAAAATTAAAAGATATTAGAGACGCAGAAATAGCTCATAAAACAGTAACAGGTAAATATAGCGGAGATTGGAATTCATTAGTAAAATTTATTGATACTGCCAAATACACATTAACACAACGTAGAGATTCAACTATTATTGATATTGAATTAACAAAACAATTTGGTGTGGACATGACTAAAGAAATAGTTATCATCGATACTTTAGGTACTGCTTCTGTAAAAGATTCAATATTTAAAAATTCTGACCGTTACAAAACTATGATGAATGTCCCTGGAATAGACGCTAAATTTTCTTTAAAAGCTGGAGACATCGAAAAAGGGAACTCTAAGCTCCCTGTATTTGAAGCTAAAGTTGAAAAGAAACTGTTATTGACAGACCAACCTGCCTACTTAGTAGCTGAAGAATCAGAAACTATAGCAGTAGACGGTATAAACGGAGCTGACATAAGTGTAGGGTCAATGGAAGAGGTTAGTACAAATGGAAACTGGCCAAGAAAATATGACGAAAAGAAATAATATTAACATATTATCAAATATGATATTGTCCGTTCAAGTTAGCTTGAATGGACTTTCTTTTTGTATACTAGACACAATAGAGAATAATATCTTATTTTTAAAAGAGACTCATTTCAATAAACAAAAAAGCCCTCTAGAAATAGAAGAGCTATTAAAGGATGAATTTGGAAGTAATACACTTTTGCAACAAGAATTTAAAAAAGTAAATTTAATACACCAAAACAATATTTCAACCTTTGTCCCTAAAAGACTTTATGATAAAAATAATATAATAGATTATTTAAAATTCAACAACAAAATATTTGTATCAGATTTTATTGCCACCGATGAAATATATACTGAAGAAATCATGTCAGTATATGTGCCTTTTGTAAACATAAATAATTACTTTTTTGAATTATTTGGTAGTTTTGAATATCACCATGCAAACACCATATTATTACAACAACTTTTAAAACACTCTAGCCCTACTACAAATAAATTATACTGCAATGTATCCCCTACTTCTTTTGAGTTAATTCATATTAAGGACGGTACTTTAAATTTGTTTAATAGTTTTGAATACGACGCAAAAGAAGACTTTATTTATTACATTCTATTTACCATAGAACAATTACAATTAAACGCCGAAACCATCGATTTCATATTACTTGGTGATATTGGATTAGACGATGAATTGTACAGTATATTATATGAATACATTAGACACATCTCATTTGGTAGTAGAAACACACAATTTAATGTTAGAGATATTGAACAAAAACCTAAATATGGCTATGATCATTTTAGCTTATTAAACTCTTTTTAAATGCGAATTATTTCTGGAAAATATAAAGGTAGACGTATCTCTGCTCCAAAAAAACTACCTGTACGTCCAACAACTGATTTAGCTAAAGAATCACTATTTAATATTTTAAATAATGAATTTTATATTGATGAGGTTATTTTATTAGATTTATTTTCTGGCACAGGAAACATCAGTTATGAATTTGCATCAAGAGGATGTACTCAAATTACTGCCGTTGATACTGACTATGGCTGTGCAGCCTTTATAAAAAAAACTTCAGAAGAATTTGATTTTGACATCAATGTTATCAAAGCTGACGTATTTAAATACTTAGCAAAAGCAAAAATAAAAGCAAAAATTATTTTTGCTGACCCTCCTTATGACTTCAGTGATGAAAAATTTGAAAAAATTCGTCAATTAGTATTTGATAACAATATTTTAACCAAAAATGGGTATTTAATCATAGAACACTCTAGTCACACCAATTTAACACAATTAGAAAATTTTAGTCATTCCAAAAAGTATGGAGGTTGTGTATTTAGTTTTTTTGAATACTCACAAAAACTGAACTCAAAGGAAGAAGAATAAACAAATACAGATCAGTACGTTCACTTTTATCCAAAGTAGTAATACTCTTTTATATTTTACAACTTTATTTTTTTTTTACTTCTTTTACACAAGAGACTCCAGAACTTCTTATTGAAAAAAGAATACAGAATGCTAGTTTAACTATAAACTAGTAATAATCATCCATATAAATGATTTTAAAATTTACTTGTCATCGACACCCAAGGTTCAAATACTTATAGTATCAAATACTCCTGACACATGTCAGTAAAATTGATAATGGAAATCTCAAATAGCAGTAAAACTGTAACTTAAGTTGACTCCTCTTCTTCTAAGTTCTTTACTAATCAATTCAGTGCTTTGGAGAAGGTTTTTAATCGCGTGAGTTAAGATGTTGTCTCAAGTCTATGTATCAAATCTTAATAAATAATTACTAGCATAAAAATCACTATGCATTAGATAAAAAAATATTTGATATCAAGTTACATTCAGATAAATAAAGTCTTGACATATCAAACTATCAAAATGAAAGGTATTTCATCTTATTAGAAAACAATAACAAAAAAGTAAACAATAGGGGGTTAAAAAATAAGCAGACTGTAAGCCGGATTCTGTCCTCTTAAAAAGAGTCCTTATCATTTATCTAGTAACTACAATTACTTGTAGCATCAAACCGTTTA
>Ga0209291_1000386_pt1 | contig 42272 bp, 40 predicted proteins | sample GOMGulsemesocosm_FD_184633 | JGI IMG/M metagenome (GOLD analysis project Ga0209291, IMG submission 184633) | Methane-oxidizing microbial communities from mesocosms in the Gulf of Mexico - GOM9B Gulf of Mexico (SPAdes) (version 2) | ecosystem: Environmental > Aquatic > Marine > Cold seeps...
ATCAGGTTTTAGGATATATCACGGATGCATACGGAAATAGAAGTACAGTTGTAAGAGCGCCTTTTGATGGTTATGTTTTTGCTATTAACAATCATCCGTTGGTAAACCAAGGAGATGCATTGTTTCATATTGGGAAAGAAGCTGAATAAATTAAGAATATATATAAGATGACGACACAAGAAGTAGCAAACAGATTAGTTGAATTATGCCGACAAGAAAAACACCCACAAGCACAAGCGGAACTGTATCATAACGATATTGTAAGTGTAGAGGATGAAAAATCAGGGGCTCCAATAACAAAAGGAATGGATGCTATCAGAGCAAAAACCGTTGTTTGGGATGAGTCAGTTGTAGAAATACACAGTGCTTTTGTTTCTGACCCTATTGTAACAGGAAAACATTTTGCGGTAACTATGGAAAATGATATTACCTTTAACGATAAAGGAAGAATTCAGATTAATGAAATATGTGTGTACGAAGTGCAACAAGGGAAAATTGTAAGAGAACAATTTTTTTATGACATGTAATTACTAAAAATATAACGATCATGAAACTAAGCCCATATTTAAATTTTAATGGAAATTGTGAGGAAGCAATTAATTTTTATGCTGATGTTTTAGCAGGTGAAATAACAATGCTTATGCGTTTTAATCAAATGCCTCCAGATACTTGTGAAATAGACGAATCATTAAAAGATAAGATCATGCATGCCACTTTAGAATTTGGAGATGGTAATACGATCTTATTTTCTGATAGTGGAGCTCCAGGTTTTGTACAAGGAACCAATGCACACATGAGTTTGAATATTCCTGAAGAAGAGGAAGCAGAAAAAGTATATAATAGTTTATTAGAGGGAGGTAAAGAAACTATGCCTTTCGGACCTGTATTTTGGGGAGGTAAATTTGGAATGTTAACTGATAAATTTGGTGTGCAATGGATGGTAAGTTCAGCGCATTAATATCGGAATTACGATTCCTTTACTAAACATGTTTTTTGTAATGTTGTTATTGGATAGGAAATTACATCAGTTTTTCTATCCAATAACAACATTAATTATTAATGACCTTTTAGTACTCGACTAATATCATTTGCTTTTTCCATTAAGCGATAAATATCTTCTGATTTTTTATGCTTTAAAAATGTTTTAAAATCATGAAGTTGATCAATGTATTCATCTAATGCTTTAGTTAAATGACTCGCATTATGTTCAAATATTGGTTTCCACATATCAGGAGAACTTTTTGCTAATCTAACTGTAGAGCTAAATCCAGAACCAGCCATATCAAAAATATCTTCTTCATTTTTTTCAATATTGAGAACAGTAAGTCCTAAAGCAAATGAGCTAATATGAGATAAATGTGAAACATAAGCGATATGCTTATCATGCTCCTGAGCTCCCATATATTTTATATTCATTCCCAATTGCTTATAAAGTTCTTCAACCATTTTGAGTGCACTTATTGAAGATTTTTCCTTTTCGCAAATAATACCTGTTTTGTTGTTAAACAAATTATTAATTGCTGCAGTTGGCCCCACATTCTCTGTTCCGGCTATTGGGTGTCCTGCTACAAATTGCTTTCTAGCAGGGTGATTCTCTATTAATTCACATATTCCTGATTTTGTAGATCCCACGTCCGTAACAATCTGATTTTTATGTATTTTAAGCAATAACTGTTGTGTTACTTTTCTGGCTGCATCAACAGGAATTGCTACAATAATTAAGTCTACTTTTTTTAATGCTTCATCAAGAGAATGTATTTCATCAACAAGTCCTAATTCGAGTGCGATTTTTGCATGGTGATTATTGTTTTCAACCCCTATTATAGATTTTGTTAGGCCTTTTTTTCTTAAATCTTTGGCAATACTACCGCCAATCAGTCCCAAGCCTATTATAGCTACTTTCATAATTTTATGATGTGTTTTTTAATACGTTGAATTACTTTTTTTAGTGTTTCTTCTTTTGTGCAAAGTGAAGCCCTTAGGTATCTTTCTCCTTCAGATCCAAATATCTTACCAGGAGTAATAAAAACTTCTGCACTTAAAATAAGGTCATCAACAAGGTCATCTACAGAATCTACAGAATCTGGTATTTTGGCCCAAACAAAAAGGCCAACTTGATTTTTGTTGTATGTACAGTTAAGCAAACTGAATAAGTCATGTACCAATTCTTTTCGTCTAGAGTATACTTTATCTTGTTGTTTAAACCATGTATAGTCAAGATTTAGTGCTTCTGTGGCAGCTTTTTGTAGCGCATAGAACATACCAGAATCTACATTAGATCTAATATTTAATACGGTGTCTACATATTTTTCATCTCCGCATAACCAACCTATTCTCCACCCAGCCATATTATGCGATTTACTCAACGAATTTAATTCTAAAGCAACCTCTTTAGCTCCATCTATTTGAAAAATACTAAACACCTTTTTAGTTAATATTCTGCTGTACGGATTGTCATTAATAATCAAAAAACTATGCTTTTTTGCAAGGTTGATTAATTGTTTTAAGTTCTCTAAATCAGCATCAGCTCCTGTAGGCATATTTGGGTAATTCACCCAAATTAGTTTTACTTCATCCAGGGGTAATTGCTTTAATGCTTCAAGATCTATTTGATAGTTGTTTTTTTCAGACAACTTATATTCCAATACTTTGGCTCCGGCTAATTTAGACACGGACTTGTATGTAGGGTAGCCAGGGTTGGGAATTAAAACAGTATCACCTTCATTAATAAATGCTTGTGTGATATGCATTATTCCTTCTTTGGACCCTATCAATGGTAGTATTTCAGAATCTAACAAAGGTATATTATAGTGCTTTTGGTAGTAATTATTTATACTGCATCTTAACTCGTCTGTACCCCTATAACTTTGGTATCCATGAACTTGTGGAGAAGTAGCTACTTCGCAAAGTTTATTTAAAACATTAGCATGAGGTGGTAAATCTGGATTTCCAATTCCAATATTAAGAATGTTTTTCCCTCCCTCATTTAAAGCTTTTATTTGCTTGAGCTTTGTTGAAAAGTAGTATTCGTCTACTTTATTTAATCGATTAGCTTTTTCTATTATCATTGTTTGTAATTTGAAAATTGAGCAAAAAAAAACCTCCTGAATCGTCAGAAGGTTTTTTATATATCTAAAATATTATATATACATATCTAGTCCTTCCTCATTGAGTAAAAGAAATAATAATATGTATTTAATATAGTAATCATGTTCAATATAATTATGCTACAAAGATTATTATTTATTAATTAACTTTCCAATTATTTATTACTAATTTTCAATACGATTCTATCTAGTGTTCTTTATTCAACAATTGGGATTAATCCTCTGAACGACCATGCTTACTATTTGTTCACCAGTATCTGTATCAAGCTATTCAGTCAGCAGAAATTTTATTCCATTCATAAGTTTCAGCTTGATTAGTATTCATAGGAATGGATACTACGCCTTTATTAAATGTGCTTTTTGTACTGTTGTTATTGGATAGGATATCACTTCAGTTACATCAGTGTTTTCTTGTCCAGTAACTACTTTTTTATTTTTATTAGTGGCTGTTATTTCAAAGTTCATATTATTTTTATAAAAGCGTAAAGTGGTAGTGATAATAGTTCCTTCTACTTCAAACATAAAATATAAGTTGTTGTCAAATAACTGAGCATCTAGTAAAATACCATTGTTTTCATCCACTAGATACTGTCCTTTTGAAGCGTCTTTTGTTATTAAAGTATATTTTCGTTCTTGTCTTTTATCATCAAAAATATAAACAAGCATGTACTGATATTGATCAATTTGATCAGTTGTATTCAAATGAAACTCCATACCAATTTCTTTCACACCTCTAACGGAATGAATTTTTAAGTCGCCTTTATAAACCCCTAAATAATCATCAGGAAATTGAAGTGCTTTTTCTTGCGAAAAAGAGTTGATAAAGAATAGTACTGCAATTAAAAGGAGTGTTTTTTTCATGTTATAAATGTTTTAAAATTCCAGAATCAAAAGGAGTCCAGATAGCGGTTTTTATTTCAGCCTTTTTTAAAGTTTGATTGGTCCATGTGTTACAAGTTTTAAAACATGAAAAACTTCCTTTTGCTTCATAAAAAGCATCGTTAGATCCATATGAATAACCTTCAATTAGTATGAACTCTTTTTTGTTTTTTAGTTGAAAGTCATTAAGAATAGATTCTTGAATACGTATTAGTTGATGCTCGTTTATCATTACTTTTTTCCAATTTGAAGCTACATTTTTATATTCGGCACATGTATAGCGGATTGACTTTTTAAAAATAGTGCATTAACAGCAGTAGAAAATGTTAAATCTCCCCAAGTAGGTGTATTTAAATAAAACCCTTTATCTCCCCAGCCAAAAGCCACATATTTGGTGTTAGGGTGTAAGTGTAAATTTTGAATAATTTGTGTATTAATACTTTCCAAAGGAAGTATAATATCGGTATGCACTCCATTTGAAACTACATAGATTTCATTATTCCTGTTTGGTAAATTTTCTCTAGAATTAGTGGCAATATTAGAGCAAACCCATGCCGTTAATAAATATAAGATAATTAAGCTCAAAAAGAATAAGAGCATTCTTTTTAAGAGTTTAAATATGTGTTTGAGTGTTTTTACAATCACCTTATTTTTTTAGTAGTTTACTCCACGATTGGTACCAGTCCTCTAAAGCCCATATCAACTACTTGTTCGCCAGCATCTGGCTCAAATTTACCATCAGTAGTAGCTTCTGTCCATTCAAAACTATTATTAGTGGTTAATGACATGGTAACCACTACGTTTTCCGTTTCATTACCCGTAATTGTAAGTCCATCAGAGAATTCGCCAGTAACTACACATGATCCTGCAGGAACAGGAGAGGTAGCAGATAATGGATTAGGTACTGTTGTAGCTGGAGCATTACCTTCACTAATGGTTCCTAAGGTTTCAAAAGCCCAATATCCTTGCAACTTATTATCATTTACAACAACTGTTTGTGTGTTTACTTGATGAGAAGTAATGTAATTATTAAACCCAACGAAACTTGCCAAAGTTCCTGTATAGTCATTTCCTTGATATAAGAAATCGATATCATAATTTTGATAGGTTAATGATATTCTTGTCCATTCATATGTCCCGGCTTGTATACTACTCAAAGGAATAGATAAAAACACTTCATTTTCTGTGACAATTTTTGCCGATTGAAAATCTACCGCATTTGATCCGCTAACTGTAGTTTCATCTCCTTTATAGATAATTTCACCAGCACCTAAAGCTGTAAAGGCAGTAGGAGCAAGCTCTATATAATGGGCACTCATTGTATTAAAATTAGGTGATTGTGCTGCATTTCCAGCAGGAATTGTTTCAGGTAGTCCAAAATTATTTAACCTGACTTGAGTATTATCAAACTTAAATTTTACAATTAGCTGTGGTTCTGTTTCTGGTATAGTAGTAGTTGCATCATCATCACTACTACATGATAATAATAGTATACCGATTAATCCTAAAAAAATATGTGTTGCTTTCATAACGAGTAATATACTAAAAATTATTCTATCACTAATGAAACGCTCTTTTTGACTAAATTAGTATTCACTTCTACTATATATTCTCCTTTTGGTAAATAATAGTTGTTGTTTTTCTTTTTAGAAATTATAAGTGATTCGGAAGATTTTTCTATGAATTCTTTTCCTTTTTCAGAAATAGTCAAATCGTAATTTATAGTATTGAAGCCCTTTTCTATTATAATTTCAAATAGATGTAATTCATTATTGTTTTTCGTTAATATACGAACTTTAGCTTTAGTTTTCTCAATACTGTACACTTGAACTTGAGTGTTAGGTTCATGTGCTTTTAACCATTTACTCCACGAATTTCCCCAATTAGAACTATGTTTAATTTTAGGGGTATCAGCAATATATAAGGGGGCGTTTTTAAAATTGTGGTATTCTTCAAAAACTCCCACATTAGTTTTATATAAACTACGTCCGTGTGTAGCCACTATTAAATCGTTTGTATGTGATTGTATTACTAAATCATGTACGGCTACATTTGGTAAGCCATTAGAAAAAGTATCCCATGAAGCACCTTTATTAAAAGAAACAAATAATCCGTTATCGGTACCAACGTATAGGATGTTTTCATCGTTAAAATCTTCTTGAATGACATTTACAGATGATTTTGGTAATGTACTGCTGATATTACTCCAGGTTTTTCCATAGTCTTCCGAAAGAAATACATAAGAGGTAAAATCATCAAATCGATATCCGTTTAAAGTTACATACACTCTTGATTTTAAATGACTAGAAGCAATTACTCTAGAACCCCATAAATCGTTCGGTAATGCATCAGATATATTTGTCCATTTTTTGCCTTTGTTTTTAGTTACATATACTAACCCGTCATCACTTCCCGTATAGATTAACCCTTCTTTTAAAGTAGATTCTGAAATAGAAGTTAGTGTTCCATATGCGACATTTCCTTTTTTCCCTCCTTGAGTAAGATCGTCAGAAATAGCTTCCCAATCATCTCCTTTATTTTCAGATTTCATTAATTTATTACCTCCCAAATACAATACATCTTGATTATGAGGTGATAATAAAATAGGGGTTTGCCAATTGAATCGATATGGTTTTTCTCCTAAATTATGTTTTGGTTGGATGTATTTTCTCTTTTGTGTAGTTCTATTTATTCTATAATAATTTCCAAACTGATAACCAGTATATAGAATATTACTATCACGAGCATCTATTTGCACTTGCATACCATCGCCGCCCATCAAATTCTGATATGGATACTTTCCTGATTGATGCCAGCTTTTATCTTCTACATGATTATTTGGTCCAAACCAAACTCCATTATCTTGTAAACCACCATACACATTGTACGGTTCTGCGTTATCGACATTTATCGTGTAAAACTGACCTACAGCTGGGTTGTTGCATTTTATCCAACTTTCCCCATCATCATAAGAAATGTTTACACCACCGTCATTCCCATCTATTAAATGGCCACTTAAATTAGGGTTTACCCATAAGGATTGATGATCCGCATGTACGTTTTCTTTACTGATAGATGAAAACGTTTTTCCTCCATCATTCGATTTGATAATCGGAACACCACACAAGTAAATTTTGTCTTTGTTTTTAGGATGGACACGAATTTCACCAAAGTAATATCCGTATGAGAAAAATAAGTCATCTAAATAATCTTGATGTGTTTTAACCCATGTTTTTCCGGCATCATCACTTCTGTATACTTCAGCACCAATTACGGGTGTGTCAAATAATTTTGAATTAGCGGTATCTAAATAAGTAGCAATGTCATTTGGTTTAGCTTCTCCTGATCGGATTAGTTGTTTTACATTTTCAGCACGATATTTTTCTTGAAACCCATTTCGCTTTAAAAATCCGTTTAATTTTTTATCAGAAAGGGCTAGAAAATCCTCGATTGACATCTGTTTAAAGTCTTCTGTAGTTAGTCCTTTTTTAATAACAGTACTGTCTTTTTTTCTTCTATTTTGATTGTCCAAAACTGCATATATTGTGTTTGAATCATATACAGCTAAACCAATTCTTCCAACCCCTTCCCCAGTGGGAAAACCTGAATCAGTATTAATTTTCATCCAAGTTTCACCAGCATCAGTACTTTTATAAATTCCAGACTCACTACCATTTCCAGTAAAATTCCATGCTTTACGTTCACGTTGCCAAGCAGCAGCATATTGAATATTGAAATTATTAGGTTGTATTTTCACATCGATTATACCCGTATTTTCAGAGATAAATAAAGTCTGATTCCACGTTTTTCCACCGTCTAAAGTTTTGTATACACCTCGTTGTTTGTTAGGGGAATATAAGTGCCCAATTACACCAATAACAACCTCATCAGGGTTATTCGGATGAATAACAATACTCCCTATATGGTGTGAATCTTTTAAACCAACATTAGTCCATGTTTTACCATTATCAGTACTTTTCAAAATACCAATTCCCGCATAGGAGGAACGGGATGAATTATTTTCTCCAGTCCCAACCCAAATAGTTCGTGTTTTCCAATGCACTGCTATATCACCAATATTTTGAGTTTCGGATGTGTCTAAAATTGGCGTAAAAGTTGTACCATTATTTTTGGTATGCCATAAGCCACCAGAAGCATATGCAGCATAAAACTCATTTGGATTATCGGGATTTACTGCTAAGTCTACCACACGACCACTCATAATCGTTGGGCCAATACTAGTAAACGGAATGTTTTTTACAAGAGATGTCTCTTGTGCTATTGTTACTGAAGTAACAAAGAGAATTATTAGGGATAATAAAGATTTCATAGATGAATTATATTATAACGATAAAAGTACATAAATTATGGAATACATAATATGTTTATTAAAACCTGTATTTTTGATACTCATTTTAAATAACGCTCGCACTAAAAATGACAGAATCAAATACATTATCGGAGTACTTAAAAAAGGTGATAAATGATGATCAGTTAGATGATTACATTCCAGAAATCATCAATTTATTTTCATCCTTACAATTAAAGAAAAATGACTTTTTTGTAGAAGAAGGAACCGTTTGTAAGTATTTTGGATTTATAGAAAGTGGTATTTTACAGCATTCTAGTATTGTTTTAGGTGAAGAAAAAACAACCTATCTAGCTTTGAAAAATTCCTGTGTAGCTGCTTTAAAAAGCTTTTTAAAAAACACTTCTTCTAGGAAAAATATAAAAGCATTAAGCGATTGTACCCTTTGGGTTATTAATTGTGAAGCTTTTAATGACCTTATAAAAAACAACAAGGCTTTCCATACGTTCTATTTCAACCTGATAGAAAATCAAATATTTTTAATTGATGATTATCGGATTGATTTATTAACCTTAACACCAGAAGAACGTTATCATAAACTGTTGGTAAACGAGCCAAATTTATTACAAGAAGTCCCATTACATTATTTAGCTTCATTTTTAGGCATTTCTTCAAGGCATATGAGTAGAATCCGAAAAAATATAAAATAAGGACATATGGCTAGTGGATTAAAAATAATCTTGGTTATTTTTGAATCTGAATAAATACTACAAAAACATACATCATGAAATACGCACCAATTAAAAGCGAGTTATTTATAACTAACCGTAAGAATTTTGCAGCACAAATGAAACCGAGTAGTTTGGCAATATTTAATTCGAATGATATTTACCCTGTAAGTGCTGATAGTACATTGCCTTTTGCACAACACAGAGATATTTTCTATTTAAGTGGTGTAGATCAAGAGGAAAGTATTTTAGTGTTATTTCCTGATTGTCCTAAGCCTGAACATCGTGAGGTTTTATTTTTAAAAGAAACAAACGAACACATTGCTGTTTGGGAAGGTGAAAAATTAACTAAAGAAGCAGCGTTTACTACAAGCGGTGTTAAAACAGTATACTGGTTACAAGACTTAGAGAAAGTGTTGTTTGAAATTATGACACAGAGTGATACGGTTTATATCAACACTAATGAGCATTATCGTGCGAATGTAGAAACAGAAACTCGTGAAGCTCGTTTTACAAAATGGTTATTACAAAAGTATCCTGCGCATTCAGTTGCGAAGAGTAACCCTATTTTACAACGTTTACGCTCTGTAAAGCATCAAGTAGAATTAGATTTAATTCAACAAGCTTGTGATATTACCGAAAAAGGATTTCGTAGAATATTAGATTTCGTAAAACCTGGAATATTCGAATACAATATTGAGGCTGAATTTATGCATGAGTTTTTAAACAATCGATCTAAAGGTTTTGCTTATACGCCAATTGTTGCTTCAGGAAATAACGCAAATGTATTGCATTATATAGAGAACAATCAAGAGTGTAAAGCTGGTGATTTAATACTATTAGATGTTGGTGCAGAATATGCTAATTTCTCTTCAGATATGAGTAGAACGATTCCTGTTTCAGGGCGTTTTACAGATCGACAAAAAGAAGTATATAATGCGGTAAATCGCGTAAAAAACGAAGCAACCAAAATGTTAACCCCAGGAACTATTTGGACAGATTATCATGTTGAAGTTGGTAAATTAATGACTTCTGAATTATTAGGGTTGAACTTAATAGATAAAGCTGATATTAAAAATGAAGACCCAAAATGGCCAGCGTATAAAAAATACTTTATGCACGGTACAAGTCATCATATGGGATTAGATACCCATGATTACGGAATTTTAACAGAGCCAATGCAAGCAAATATGGTATTTACTGTTGAACCAGGCATTTATATTCCTGAAGAAGGTTTTGGTATTCGTTTAGAAGATGATGTGGTGATTCAAGAAAAAGGAGATCCGTTTAACTTAATGCGTAACATACCAATTGAAGCAGAAGAAATTGAAGACATAATGAACAAGGCATAGCCTTGATTTGGCATTTTTAATAATTAAAATCAGCGAATAGTGAACTCACACACACAGTATTATAAGTCATTTCGACGATAGGAGAAATCACATGTGAGTTGACGTCAAATATATATTTATATATCGTTTCGTGTTTTACATTTTTTGTAAAAGAAATAAGTATCTAGACATATTACTTATAACTTCAGTCCCCACAGGTAACTTGTGGGGACTTTTTTTGTTAATTCATATGAAAGTCACCTCTCCTTTGGGAGAGGGATAACCATTACAAGAAGAATGCATTTGCATTAGCTTAATTTATTTTATCATCTCATTATTACTGCTTGCTGCAGCTGTCTACTTTAAGTATCTTTGTAGCGTTTAAATCCAAGCGAATATAGATGCAATTAGATTATAAGGGGACTTCAGTTTTTTATACTGATGAGGGAAAAGGAAATACTATTGTATTGCTACATGGTTTTTTAGAAAATTCAACGATGTGGAATGGGATTAAACCGGAGTTGATAAAACGAAATAGAGTAGTTTGTATTGATTTGTTAGGGCATGGGAAAACAGAATGTTTTGGCTATGTACATAGCATGGAATTAATGGCAGAGGTGGTTGCAGAGGTATTACATTATTTAAAAATAAGACGCTCTATTTTTGTTGGACATTCAATGGGTGGTTATGTTGCTTTAGCTTTTGCAGAACAATCCCCAGATAATGTAAAAGGTTTATGTCTACTAAATTCAACTACACGAGCAGATTCTCTTGAACGCGTAGTGTTGCGAAGCAGAGCCATAGAAGCAGTTAAAACCAATTATAGTAATTTGGTACGTATGTCTATCAGTAACTTGTTTAGGCCAAAAAGTTTATCACTATTTAGTGAAGAAATAAAACAAGTTAAAAAGGAAGCTTTAAAAACTCCTTTACAAGGATATATTGCTGCTCAAGAAGGAATGAAAATTCGTGAAGACAGAGAAGTGTTGCTTAATTTTTCACCCTATAAAAAAATGGTTATTTACGGTAAAAAAGATCCGATATTAAACTTTGAGGATGTTTTGGATCAAATAAAAGCTACAGAAGTACATAAAATAGAACTTCCTGATGGTCATATGTCCCACATAGAAAACCAACGAGAAGTTATCACTGCTTTACAAGAGTTTGTGAAGCAGTGTTGATCTAAAAGCAAAATCCTCATCTATTTCTAAATAAATTTTAGAAATAGATGAGGATTTATAAATGTCACAATGTGACTTATTTCCCTGGAAAAGCAGCTTTTCTTTTTTCTAAGAAAGCAGTTGTACCTTCTTTAAAATCTTCTGTTCCGAAGCAAATTCCAAATTGTGTAATTTCTGTTTCAAAACCATTAGTTCCGTCAGTATAGTTATCATTAATTGCTTTTATAGCATGTCCGATAGCAACAGATGAATTTCGCATGATTTTACTAGCTATTTTTTGAGCTAAAGGCAATAATCCCTCTATAGTTGTTACATGGTTTACTAAGCCACATTCTTTGGCTTCTTCAGCGCCAATCATCCCTGCGGTCATTACTAATTCCATCGCTTTACCTTTACCTACTAATTGAGGTAAACGTTGCGTTCCTCCGTAACCAGGAATTACTCCTAAGGACACTTCTGGTAGTCCCATTTTTGCATTATCACTTGCAACTCTGAAATGTGCAGACATTGCTAATTCCAATCCACCACCTAAAGCAAAACCATTTACAGCAGCGATAACAGGAGTAGTTAAATTAGCAACAAAATCAAATAAAATTTCTTGACCCTTTCTTGCTAATTCTGCTCCTTGAGCTACTGTGAAATCAGCAAATTCTGAAATATCAGCACCTGCAACAAAAGCTTTTTCTCCACTACCAGTAATGATAATTACTTTGGTGTTTGCATCTTTGTTTAAAGAGTCAAATGCTTGATGTAATTCAGATATGGTAGCTTTATTTAAAGCATTTAGTTTCTTTGGACGGTTGATAGTAATTGTTCCTAATCCGTTTTCTTGCTGCACTAAAATATTCTCGTAGTTCATAGTTGCTTATGGTAATTTTTAAATTGTTGTAATATTAAAAGATTCTATTTATCCCACTGGTGGGTTTTTAGGTAAGGTAATTGTAAATACAGTTCCTTTGTGTTCTTCTGATGTAAAAGTAATACTTCCGTTATAAGTTTCCACAATATTTTTTACCATAGCCAAACCAAGTCCCATACCACTTGATTTTGTAGTAAATTTTGGTTCGAATATTTTGGCTTTATTTTCATTTTTCACTCCAATTCCATTATCAGAAACGATAATGTTTACAGTAGTATTGTTGTCTGATACGGTAACGTTTATATTCGGTTTTTCATTTCTTGAACTTGCTTGAATTCCATTCTTAACTAAATTAGTCATTACCCTAATCAACTGCGTACGATCAAAATTGGCAACAATCTCTTCTTTTTGGGTGTTAAAAACAATGTAGTCTTCATTAAAAATATCCAAGGCCAAGCGAATTACTTCCACAACATTTAAAGTTTCGTTTTTTTGAGCAGGCATATTTGCGAAATTTGAAAATGCTTCCGCTATAGCACTCATGGTGTCAATTTGCTGTATCAATGTTTTAGAATATTCATCAATTTTTTGATGTATATCTTCGTCTTCTGGGTTAAATTTCCGTTGAAAACTCTGTATGGTTAAGCGCATTGGTGTAAGTGGATTCTTTATTTCGTGCGCTACTTGTTTTGCCATTTCTCTCCAAGCTTGTTCACGTTCACTTGTAGCAAGCTTTACAGCACTTTCTTGTAATTCATCAATCATACTGTTATATGATTTTACCAAAGAACTTATTTCGAGACTTATGTTTTCAATTTCAATTTTGGTATTACGTTTATCTAATCGTGTTTGATTGATTTTTTCACTAATATGTTTTAATGATTTTGTAATGTATTTCGATAAAAAATAAGCGAGTATAACAGCAATTAATAGGACAATAGAATATACAATGCTCAAACGTTGTAAAAAGGCTTTTAATTCAGGAGAAAAAAATTCATTTACTTGAATATAGGATAAAGAAAGTATTGCTAAAGGCTTGAACTGTGGGTCCGTAATATAACTATAGGATGATTTTGTTGTTGATCCATCTCCTTCATGATTAGTTGTATATCGTTTTTCGATAGCGTTTCCTAATTCAATTAAAATATCTTTGGGTAAAATCTCAGGAGCAATATCTGTTTGTTCTCCAATAGAGGAGGCGCTAGAAGCAATTAAAAATTCTCCTTCAAAATTATATAATTTTACTTCCAAATTATGTACATCCGCTAACTCATAAATAAACTTATCTTCTTTAAAAATCAGAGGGATTTTATCGGTGATAATTGGAAAAGTAGTTCTCATCTTAAGCTGGTAGCCAACCTGAGCTTTAACTGTTGTTTCTTTTCTTTGTAATCTATCATTATGGTATTCTTCAGCTTCTTTGTGGTATTGATATATTGCTGTTGAAGCCATTAAAACGGACGCCAATAACACCAAAAATATCATTGATAAAAAGATACGTAGCCGTAAAGAAAGAGTTTTAAAATTCATTTTATAAATATAGCAATTATCGAACCAATTACTTTTTTTCCCTGTAGCGCTTATATATTTTAACTAAAATCATTAAAACAACGGAGAATGATATGATTCCTAAAACACCAAAAATCCAATTTAATTGATGACGAACAATAACTAAAAATATTATTGAAAATAAAATTATAGTTGCTCCTTCATTAAACAAACGCATGTAGCTTGAAGTATATTTTACTTCGCCTCGTTGTAATTGCTTGAATATCTGATGGCATTTTAAATGATAAATATATAAGAGTACTACAAAACCTAATTTAATTTGCATCCATGGTAGATATAGTAACCCTTGTCTTAAATATAATAATGTTCCAGCAAATATTAAGGTAAGTATTGCTGATGGCCAAGTAATAATATTCCATAGTCTGCTTGCCATAATCGCCAACTGTTTTCCTAAGATTTCTTTATCAGGAGAAGGTTTCTGTGATGCCTCTATTTGATAGATAAACAGACGCACAATATAAAATAAGCCTGCGAACCATGTGATTACAAAAATTAGGTGTAATGCTTTTATATAATTATAATATTCACTCATAAGTTATTTTTTATAATAGGTTTTAAATGTAATCTGATTTCCTTATTTAAGAAAAACCCAGTAATTATTGTTGATAGTAAATCGGCAATTGGAAAAGCCATCCAAACACCTAGCAACCCAAAGTAGTTAGGTAAAATGATAATTAACGGAATTAGAAAGAAGCCTTGTTTTGTAAGTGTTAATAGCAAAGCTGGGATTGATTTTCCAATAGCTTGAAAATAGCCAGCCCCTATAATTTGCACAGCAATTAACGGTGTTACGCAAAACACCCATCGCAATGCATTTGGAGTTTCTTTTAGTAATTGAGCATCATCTGTAAAAACACGTACGATAGCTTCTGGGAAAAGCATAATTCCGATAAAAATAAGTAAGGCCAATCCTGATCCGTAAATAATAGAGGTGTTAATACTCTCTCTTACTCGTTTTGGTTTTTCAGCACCGTAATTATATCCTGCAATGGGTAAAAACCCTTGTGCAATACCTAATATGGGAAATAGTGCAAACATTAACATTCTACTAATAATTCCATAAACGGCAATAGAAATTTCTCCTCCATATTTAAATAATATATGGTTTAATACAATGGCTAAAATACTTACAGCACCTTGTCTTGCAAGGGTAACACTCCCTAGAGTGGTGATTTCTTTTAAAATAGGCCATTCTAAAACAAAACACTTTATCTTAATTTTTAATTCACTGTGCTTAGACAGAAAGAAGTATAAAATAGTTATAAAACAAGCGATATATGATATTGTAGTTGCCCAAGCTGCACCTGCCATTCCGTAGTTGAAAATATCAATAAATAAGTAATCTAAAATAATATTTACGATAGCAGGAGAGATCAAAGCCATCATAGCAAATTTTGGTTTTCCTTCCGCTCTTACAACCGGATTACCAGTCATACATAGCGCTAAAAATGGCGCTCCTATCATTACAATTGTATAATAGGTTAATGCTGGGGGGATGATTTCTCCTTTTGCGCCAAATAAAGTTAATGCTTCATCTTTAAATACCAACCCAGAAATCACCAATAAGATAGCTAACCCTAGTGATATTACTATCTGGTTTCCAAAAACACGTTTTGCTTTATCGTGGTCATTTGCTCCTAAAGCTCTAGATATAATGGAAGCTCCACCAACTCCAATAGCCATCCCTATTGAAGAAATTAGATACACTATAGGCATAACAATAGTTATGGCAGCAATTGCCATTGGTCCAATCCATCTACCCACAAAAATGGTGTCTATAATCATATTAAGCGAAAGCACTAATATTCCTATAGCAGCAGGTACAGCTTGTGAAACCAATAGTTTTCCTATGGATTCTGTGCCTAATGTTGATGAATTGTTTGTTGACATTTATTGTTTTTCAGTCCATTCATTAACCCAATTTCCAATAGTGTCAGCCCAAGCATCATCATCATTTAAACAGGAAAGCGTCGTAAATTCTTCTCCGCCAACCTCTTTAAATAATTCCTTTCCTTCCATCGCGATTTCTTCCAATGTCTCTAAACAGTCAGATACAAATGCAGGGGTAACTACAGCCATTTTTTTCATGCCCTCTAGTCCAAATTTTTCGATGGTTCTATCGGTGTACGGTAATAACCATTGGTCCATTCCTAAACGGGACTGAAAGGAGGTGCTATAAGTTCCTTTCTTTAAGTTTAATTTTTTAGCAACTGATTTTGTTGCTTCAAAACATTGGTGACGGTAACAAAATTCATGCGCTTTTGAAGGGGTGTCGCAACAGCTACCATCTATTTTACAATGTGATTTTGTAATGTCTTGCTTTCTGATGTGTCGCTCTGGAATTCCGTGATATGAAAATAATAAATGTTCATAATCCAAACCTTTTATTTGCTTTTGTATTGAGTTTGAAAGTACATCAATATAGTCCTCTTTGTTATAAAATGCTGGTAATGAACTTAAGGTTACATTAGGAAAGTGCTCCTTTTGTAATTTATGAGCTAAAACCGTAATAGTTTCGGTAGTAGCCATTGCAAACTGAGGATATAATGGTAAAATTAAGATATCATCAACACCTTTATCAACCAATTCCTGCATTCCTTTTTTGATGCTCATAGCACCATAGCGCATTGCTAATCCAACAGGAATTTCAGTTTTAGTTTGCACTTTGCTTTGTAATCGTTCTGATAACACAATTAATGGAGATCCTTCTTTCCACCATATTTTTTCATATGCGGCAGCAGATTTTTTAGGACGAGTATTCAATACAATCCCTCTAACTATAAAAGCTCGAAGTAGAAAAGGAACATCGATTACACGAGGGTCCATTAAAAATTCATCTAAATATTTTTTTACATCTTTAGGGTCTGTACTATCTGGAGAACCTAAGTTTACTAATAAAACACCTTTCATATTAAGACTCTTGATTTAAGGATTGGATATGTTTTTTTGGAGTAATTCCAAATTTCTTTTTAAATGCGGCAATAAAATGACTTGAAGTACTATACCCAACTTGTAAGCCTACTTCATTTACATTAAGAGTGTTGGTTTCTAATAATCTTCTAGCCTCTTCCATTTTGTAGTTGAATAAAAAATTAAAGACGGTATCCCCATAAATTTGCTTAAAACCTTCTTTTATCTTTTTTAAACTAATACCTACTTCATCAGCCAACTCTTGTAAACTTGGAGGTTCAGCCATTCTGTCGATGATAATGTCTTTTGCTAGTTTAATTTTCTGTACATAATCTTCATCAATTAAAAACGGACATTTTTCGTTGTCTGCTCCTTCATTAGTGTTAAAAAATAAACTTAATAATTCGTACACTTTCCCTTTTACATAAAGCGTTTTTATAGAGCTGTTTACATTAAAATTTAATATTTGATTTAGTACAATCGCCATTTGTGGTGTAGATTGTCCATCGTCATAATATTTTTTAGTCTTATTTTCATTGCTTAAAAACGGAATGTATGCAGCTTCTTTTGAAAATAATGAGTGGAATTTTTCTATTGATATAAATACTGATATTACCCATGATTTTGAGCGTAGGTCTAAATTTACAGGAAGCTTTTGAAGTGTGTTGTAAAGCAACATGTGTCGCGAATCTAGGATGTCAAAAGAATAATTGTTATTGTTAAAATTAAAGCGTGAACTTCCTTTTAAGCAAAAGTGAAATTGAATAAATTTGTTATCAATATCTCTAGAAAACTGTTGAATTTCATTAGTTTCATTTTTAAATAAAGAAACAAAAAAACCTTTTTCTAATACTATTTCTTCCATGGTTCTTTTAGCGTTATATTTTAGTGCAATATATGATTAATATCATGTCTTTTTATTTAGAACAACTCTAAATAAAAACGTGTCAATACCTTTGTTATAGCACAAAATTAAACTTTTGAACTTGTTTCTAGTCCTATAATTCATATAAAAAATAAAAAACGATATAAAAAGAACTTTCAGCGACACTTTTTTTAAAAACTTAATAATAGTTTTGTACCAATGATATTTGAATACTATGCAGCAAAGACCAAAATCAACAGGAATGACATTTTACGCAATTGGGTTAAGTTATAAAAAGGCCGATGCGAAAGTAAGGGGTTTATTTAGTTTAAATGCCGAAAAAAAAGAAGTGCTGTTACAGCAAGCAAAAGCAGATGGTATTTCTAGCTTATTAGTTACCTCTACATGTAACCGAACTGAATTGTATGGTTTTGCGGAACACCCATTTCAATTAATTAAACATTTGTGTGAAAATACAGAAGGTACAGTTGAAGATTTTCAAAAAGTAGCTTATGTGTATAAAGGTAATGAGGCAATTGGGCACATGTTTAAAGTTGGTACTGGATTAGATAGTCAGATTTTAGGCGATTTTGAAATTATTAGCCAGTTAAAAACAGGTTTTATTTTATCTAAGAAATATGATCTTGTTGATACGTTTTTGGAACGCTTGATAAATGAAGTGATTCGTGCAAGTAAAAAAATAAAAAATGAGACTGATATTAGTTCAGGAGCAACTTCGGTTTCTTTTGCGTCAGTACAATATATTTTAAAGAATGTTACTAATGTTTCTGATAAAGAGATTTTACTTTTCGGAACAGGTAAAATAGGTAGGAATACTTGTGACAACTTAGTTAAGCATATTGATAACAAGCACATATCTTTAATTAACAGAACAAAAACTAAAGCGGAAGCTATTGCAGGTAAATTTCATTTAACGGTAAAGGATTACGGGAATTTACAATCAGAAATTTCACAATCAGATATTGTTATCGTTGCTACAGGAGCCCAACAGCCTACCATAGATAAAGAAGTATTATCTGCAACAAATAAAGAAATATTGTTGTTGGATTTATCTATTCCTAAAAACGTATCAGATGATGTGTTGGAATTACCAAATGTAACTTTGGTTCATTTAGATGATTTGTCTAAAGTTACTGATGATACGCTTGAGAAAAGAAAAGAACATTTACCACAAGCAAAACTTATTATTGATGAGGTTAAGTCAGATTTTCTAGCTTGGTTAGAAACAAGAAAATTTACGCCAACAATAAAAGCGTTAAAATCTAAATTACAAGAAATAAAGTCAGAAGAGATTGATTATCAACGTAGGAAAAACAATGATTTCAATATAGATCAAGCTGAGGTATTGTCAAATAGAATTATTCAAAAAATCACAAAACATTTTGCAAATCATTTAAAGCATGATGAAACTTCCACCAATGAGAGTATTGCGGTGATTTCAAAAGTGTTTCAGTTATAAAAAACTCCATGAGTAAAGTTATTAAAATAGGAACTCGCGATAGTCAATTAGCATTATGGCAAGCAAAAACTGTACAACAAAAACTAAACGATTTAGGGTATAAAACAGAACTTGTTCCAGTAAAATCTACTGGAGATATTGTTTTAGACAAACCTTTATATGAATTAGGAATTACAGGGATATTTACCAAAACATTAGATGTAGCTATGTTGAATGGAACGGTGGATATTGCGGTGCATTCTATGAAAGATGTTCCAACTGCTTTACCTATAGGAATCAGACAAACAGCTGTTTTAGAGCGTGCGGCAACACTAGATATTTTAGTACATAAAGGATTAGACTTTTTAAATTCGGAAGGTACTATTGCAACAGGAAGTTTACGTCGTAAAGCACAATGGTTACACAAATACCCAAAACATGAAGTAGTTGATTTACGTGGGAATGTAAACTTACGATTGCAAAAGTTAGAAGAGAGTATTTGGGGAGGAGCAATTTTTGCAAAAGCTGGGTTGGAACGTATCGAAGTGCTTCCTGAAAATTATATCGATTTAAGTTGGATGGTTCCTGCGCCTGCACAAGGAGCAGTAGTTGTACACACTATGGAGAATGATGTTTTTACTACAGAAGCAGTTGCAAAATTAAACGATACTAACACAGAAATTTGCACAGCAATAGAGCGTGAGTTTTTACGCGAACTGGAAGGTGGATGTACTGCGCCTATTGGAGCATTAGCAACTATTAAAAATAACACAATTTCTTTTGAAGGAGTATTGTTTTCGTTGGATGGTGAACAGAAAATAGAAGTGAGTCTTGTGGATATTTCCTTTTCAGAAACTAAAGATTTAGGAAAGCGTTGTGCTCAAGAAGTTCTGTCAAATGGAGGAGCAACATTAATGAAAGAAATCAAAGCTGAACTTAAATAGTTGAAATGAGGAGTATCAAAGTTTTATCCACTAAAAAATTGACTTCATCTCAACGAGAAATAATACGCAATACAAATATTGATTTAGTAGAATACAATGCTATTTCAGTTGAAAAACAAGCTGTTAAAATCACAGAAAAGATTGAGAATGCCATTATAACAAGTCAGAATGCTGCACAGATAATAATTGAATCAAAAATCCCGATTAACAAGGTGTTTTGTGTAGGGAATAAAACTACTGCCTTACTCATAGAAAATGGTTACGTTGTTTCTAAAACAGCCAAAAATGCATTAGAATTAGCTCAATTTATAGTGAAAAACCATAAAAACGATTCATTTGTGTTTTTTTGTGGAGATAAAAGAAGAGCCGAGTTATCTAATATGTTATTAGAAAGTAAGATTGGCTTAACGGAAGAAATTCTTTATAAAACAACATTAAATCTTCAGAAATTTGAAGAGAAATTTGATGGGATTCTGTTTTTTAGTCCAAGTGGTGTGCAGAGTTATGTGCAAGAAAACTCAACTGAAAATTCAATAGCTTTTTGCATAGGTAGCACTACCGCTAAAGAGGTTAAAAAACACACTTCAAATATTATAATTTCCAAAATATCAAGTGTAGAAAATGTATTGATTCAAGTGCAAAATATTTTTGCTAAATACTAGAAATTTAACTATCTTTAAGTTCGTCCTTTTTTGATATTATGACGACCTCCCTTTTTTAAAATTACTTACACCAAATTTTTCTAAAAATTAACAATTTATAGACAAATACATGTGTAAAAAAACACTTTTAATCGTAGTGCTATTTGCTTTTATTAGTTGCCATTCTGTTAAGTGGAATGAAATTAATAGTGTGCAAAAAACAACTATTGCTCCTGAGGCTGTGACATCTATTTTTGGTAAATATCCAAATAATATAATGATGCTTTCTGCTGTAAATCCTGGCTATGAATATTCATATGACATAGGGGAAAAGGATAGTTTATATGGTAAAAATAGAACTGCATTTAGATTTACTAAAATAGCCATAACCTTACTTGAAAAAATGCCTAAAGGTAAAGTGTTGGCTAATTTTGAATTCCTTGACGCAAATAATAATAGCGTTCATGTTAATCATGTTGATTTGTTGCGTTTAATTCCGAAGTTTGATACCGAAGGGGATATGAATTACCCTGAAATGATTACTGAAGAGTACAATCGATTTGGTTATGTTTTTAGAAAAGAGCACAATGAATTTTCGGTTCAGTTAGCTGCAAATTCGTCGGAGAAGTTAAAGGAGGCTAACAATAGATCTTATCGCTGTAAAATTACAAATAACTGTTTGGCACCTACTAAGTGGGAATTTGACCTAACTGCAGAGGATTATACTGATTTCGGACAGAGGTTAAAAGATGGTAAAAACCTTAATCAGAATAGAATTTTATCGCACAGTTGGTTTTATATAGATAAAGAGTTATATGCTGCTTTAATGCAGGTTAAAAATCCAAATATGACTATTCCAGTGGCTACGGAATATGACACCTTATCCAAAATAGCGGAAGAGGTAACCATCGATTTCAATAAATTACGAAATCCCATTTCAAAAAAAGAGGTCTCAGAAATTGTTGAATTAGGGTATAAAAGCGGTCGAAAAATTGAGCCTTTGGATGTCGAGCAACATTATAAAAAGGAATTTAAATTATTATTAAAAGGGGATATAAGTACGTATGCAAGTATTTTGGAATCCCCAATACATACTACTCAATTCAGAGATGAAGGGTTTTATAAGGCAGATACACCAAAAATATTCAATTTAAAATGGATGAAATATTTAGATTCAGTAAGTCTAAATACAATTGATGTTAAGGATGCTCAAACCTATGTCGAAATAGAAATAACAGGGAAATGGGCCCCGTATAAAATTACTATCGGAAATGTTGATTTAGCACAATTAAATGAACAGAAACTTCATGGAATGTTGTTTGGATTTAATACCTATCCCAAGAGCAGACGTTATAATTCGGTACAAAGTACTATTGCTTATGATGCTGATTTATTACCAACACATTTAAAGTCTTATGTGTTATTAACTCAAAAAAAAAATGACAAATGGGTAAATAACCAATACAAAGGAGTAGAGAAAATATACTTGTCTTATGAATCTATAGAGCAAGATGTTCTTGAAATTTATGTACTTTCCTACGAGCGCATTACGCCTGTTTGGATGGCAAAAGTAAAACTTCCCAAGTCGTTACGAGAAAAAGTTCGCATTAGAAAACAACTGTATCAGTATTGAATCAGGTCCTTTTAATAAAGAGGGAGATTTATACAATTACAGTTTAAAGGAAATATTTATGAGAAAATTTAAGTATTGTTTTTTCTTGGTTTTGCTATGTGGTTTTGGGAGTTGTTTTTCTCAAAATGCCATAAAGAAAGACAAACAACAAACACAGTTTTTTTATGTGCAACTTAATTTACACGGAGGTTATATTAGCGATCTAAATGGGAATAGATGGGATTTAGCTAATAGATCGCCGCACAATCAACTTGCATTTCAGTACTTCGGGAAACGTAAAAAACTATTACAAAAAGGCTATGTAAAACAGTTGAGCTTGAGTGCTTATAAAGTACGTTTTTCAATTCCGTTTATAAAAGGAATTAATAATTTTGGTGATAAGGAAGCAGAGTTTCGAATACAATTATTAGATACCTGGTTAAAGTTTGATACTAAATGGGATAGAACCTATTTTTGGATTGGAAATAAAGGAATTCCTTATGGTCACAATCCAAAATTAGATCCTGTTTCTGATTTTATGACCAATCTAACTAAAATGGATTATGGATTTGTACAGGATTTAGGAATGTTTTTCAGAACACCAATATCCGAAAAGTTAGATATAGAGTTTTCAATTACTTCTGGGGGGTGGCTAAGTAAGCCAATGTTGGTTTGTGATAATTTAATGAGTACAAATGATCAAAAGGCGAAAGCTACATTTTCTTTTGCAAATTATGACTATAATAATACTTGGTTGGCTAGCGGAAGAATAGGGACTCCGACGTTTAAAAAAAATGAATTCGGATTAATTGTAGCCTCAGGAAAAATAAACAACACACTTATAAAAGAGGATTTATTACAAATTAACCGATTAGGAGCTGATTGGGTATATAAATATAAAGAAACCGTAAAGTTGAGCAACCAGCTGGTTTTTGGATATAATACATCAAATATGGAGGGAAACCTAACATCATTTCATAGTCAAACTGCCCTTGATGTATTTTTAAATGGGCGTGTTTTTGTAAGTACATCATTTGCGTATAATTATTATAATGTGCCTGATTTTAATAGCTACCATGCCAATTATATTAATGCTAATAGTATTACTTATTCCTTTTCTCCTCATACACGATTGCGTTTAAATCATTATTATTCAGAAGTTAGGGAAGCAAATGAAAAACAATGGGGAATGTTTTTACAGTTCGTAACTGGGTTTGGTAAAAGGCCTTGATATTTGAGTTCTCGGCTACTTCGATACACTTAAGGAGTTATGAAGAGTCAGACGTTAATGGTACTTCCTAAGCTCAATAATTAAAGCTTAAAACGATATTAATCCATAAGCTGAGGCTAAAATGAACCAGACAAGGCCTAAAAAGGCCTATTTCTCCTATAAATTCCGTATTTTCGCGTACTTATAAAATAATTTACACAATGAGTACGAAGTTTACTGAATACAAAGGGCTTAACTTGCCAAATGTTGCTGATGAAATCCTTAACTATTGGAAGGAAAACAACATTTTTGAAAAAAGTATAACTACCCGTGATGATAACAAGCCGTTTATCTTTTTTGAAGGACCACCTTCAGCAAATGGTTTACCTGGTATTCATCACGCAATGGGGCGTACCATTAAAGATATTTTCTGCCGTTATAAAACCTTAAAAGGATTTCAAGTAAAGCGTAAAGCAGGTTGGGATACTCATGGTTTACCAGTTGAATTAGGGGTAGAAAAAGAATTAGGAATTACTAAAGAAGATATTGGGACAAAAATTACTGTTGAGGAGTACAATAGTGCTTGTAAAAAAGCAGTAATGAAGTACACCGATATTTGGAATGAACTTACTGAAAAAATGGGATATTGGGTAGATATGGAAGACCCATATGTTACCTATAAGCCAAAATATATGGAGACTGTTTGGTGGTTGTTAAAGCAGATATACAACAAGGATTTGATGTATAAAGGCTATACCATTCAACCATATTCTCCAAAAGCAGGTACGGGTTTAAGCTCGCATGAGGTAAATCAACCAGGAGCATATCAGGATGTAACGGATACTACTGCAGTAGCACAGTTTAAAGCAGTAGCCGAAAGCTTACCTAGTTTTTTACAAAACAAAGGTGACATACATTTGTTAGCATGGACGACTACTCCGTGGACTTTACCAAGTAATACAGCCTTAACAGTTGGAGCTAAAATTGACTATGTTTTAGTAAAAACGTTCAACCAATACACATTTGAGCCAATACAAGTGATTTTAGGAAAGCCTTTGGTAGGGAAACAATTCGCAGGTAAAAAATTCAATCAGGTTGAAGCTGAAGCAGATTTAGAAAGCTATAATGCTGGCGATAAACAAATTCCATATTTCCTCGATTCAGAATGTAAAGGAGCTGACTTGGTAGGTATCAAATACGAGCAATTATTACCATATGCATTGCCTTATGAAACACCAGAAAAAGCCTTTAGAGTAATTTCTGGGGATTTTGTTACTACAGAAGATGGTACTGGAATAGTACATACAGCACCTACTTTTGGAGCAGATGATGCTTTAGTAGCTACAGCTGCTGGAGTGCCACCAATGTTGGTAAAAGATGAGAATGATAATCTAGTGCCTTTAGTAGATTTACAAGGGAGGTTCACCAAAGAAATGGGGGAGTTTGCTGGAATGTATGTAAAGAACGAGTACTATGCTGAAGGAGAGGCTCCAGAAAAATCAGTAGATGTTCAGATAGCAATTAAATTAAAAGAAGAAAATAAAGCCTTTAAGGTTGAAAAATACGTACACAGTTACCCACATTGTTGGAGAACTGATAAGCCAATTTTATACTACCCGTTAGATTCATGGTTCATTAAAGTAACCGATGTTAAAGAGCGCATGCATTCTTTAAACGAGGAAATTAATTGGAAACCTGAAGCAACTGGAACAGGTCGTTTTGGAAACTGGTTGAAGAACGCGAATGATTGGAATTTATCACGTTCTCGTTTTTGGGGAATTCCATTACCAGTTTGGCGTACGGAAGATGGAAAGGAAACCAAAATAATGGGGTCTATTTCGGAATTGAAAGAAGAAATGGGACGTGCGGTATCCGCGGGTGTTATGAGTGAAGATATTTTTGCTGATTTTGTATCTGGAGATATGTCAGATGAAAATTATGACACTGTTGACTTACATAAAAATGTAGTAGATAAAATTACATTAGTTTCTGGTTCCGGGCAACCAATGCAACGTGAGTCTGATTTGATTGATGTGTGGTTTGATTCAGGATCAATGCCGTATGCACAATGGCATTATCCGTTTGAGAATAAAGAAATGGTAGAAGATAGCTGGAAAACAGCTGACTTTATTGCCGAGGGAGTAGATCAAACTCGTGGATGGTTCTATACCTTACATGCAATTGCTACTATGGTTTTTGATGACAAAGCTTATAAAAACGTTGTGTCTAATGGATTAGTATTGGATAAAAAAGGACAAAAAATGTCTAAACGTTTAGGGAATGGAGTTGATCCATTTTCTACATTAGAAAAGTACGGTCCTGATGCTACACGTTGGTATATGATTTCCAATGCAAATCCTTGGGATAATTTAAAATTCGATTTAGACGGAATAACAGAAGTGAGTCGTAAATTTTTCGGAACACTATATAATACCTATTCATTCTTTAGTTTGTATGCTAATTTGGATAACTTCAATTATTCGGAAGATGATATAGCTATTGCAGATAGACCAGAGATTGATCGTTGGGTATTATCCGAACTGCATAGTTTGATTCAAGATGTAGATAAATTCTATGCAGAATATGAACCTACCAAAGCTACGCGTGCAATTTCAGATTTTGTACAAGAGCATTTAAGTAACTGGTTTGTACGTTTGAGTAGAAGACGTTTCTGGAAAGGAGAATACGCTCACGATAAAATATCAGCATATCAAACATTATATACCTGTTTGGAAACTGTAGCGAAATTAAGTGCTCCAGTAGCGCCCTTCTTTATGGATAAGTTGTTTAAGGATTTAACATCTACTACAGGAAAAAGCACTGTAGAAAGTGTTCATTTAGCGGACTTCCCTGTAGCTGATTTAGCTATTATTGATAAATCATTGGAAAGTAAAATGGAGAAAGCGCAAACAATATCTTCATTGGTTTTATCGTTAAGAGCTAAAGAGAAGATTAATGTACGTAAACCATTACAGCGTATAATGATTCCTGTAATGAATGCTGTTGAGAAAGAAGAAATTATGGCTGTAGCAAGCTTAGTCAAATCTGAAGTTAATGTTAAGGAGATAGAATTGATTGATGATGCTTCTGGTATTTTAGTCAAACAAATCAAGCCTAACTTTAAGGCTTTAGGGCCACGCTTTGGTAAGGATATGAAAGCGGTTTCTGGCGCAATTATGCAGTTTGATCAAGAAAAAATCATCGAAATTGAGCAAAATGGTGAAATTTCCCTTGATATTAATGGAAAAAATATTAAATTGAGCTTAGAAGATGTAGAGATATCTTCTCAAGACATAGAAGGATGGCTAGTGGCGAATGCAAATGGACTAACAGTAGCTTTAGATGTTACGATTTCTGATGAACTGCGAAATGAGGGGATTGCTAGAGAATTGGTAAACAGAATTCAGAATTTACGTAAAGATTCTGGTTTTGAAGTAACAGATAAAATTATGGTTGCTATCCAAAAAGATGGTATTCTGGAAAATGCATTGAATACTACTCTTGAGAATTATATCAAAGCGGAAACGTTAACCGAAAAAATTGATTTACTAACCACAGTGGATAATGGTATAGATATTGCTTTTGACAATATAGAAACCAAATTATTTATTGAAAAAATTTAAAAGACATGGAAGAAGATATAAAAGTTAGATACTCAGATGCAGATTTAGTAGAATTTAAAGGAATTATTGAAGCTAAAATTGAAAAATCAAAGATAGATATCGAATTGCTAAAAGAAGCGTATATGAACGACCATAACAATGGTACGGAAGATACTTCTCCAACATTTAAAGCTTTTGATGAAGGGTCACAAACCATGAGTAAAGAGCGTAATATGCAATTGGCAATTCGTCAAGAAAAATTTATTCGTGATTTGAAAAATGCCTTAGCACGTATAGAGAATAAAACATACGGTGTGTGTAGAGTTTTAGGAAAACTAATTAGTAAGGAGCGTTTAAAAATTGTTCCGCATGCAACACTTAGTATTGAAGCTAAGAATTTACAGAAATAACAACCCCGACATGGGATAAATATAACGCTCCTTTTTGGAGCGTTTTTTATTTAATATATTCATCTTTGTTTGAAATCATTTATTTACATATTTCTACTGACTTGTATGTTTGGGTTTTCTCAAAAGAAAACAGAACATATCATTAATATTGATAGTTCCGTAACTCATTTAATGTTTGATTTGGATAATGTATTTACCATTAAATTAAGTTCAACGAAATCTAATAAATTAATAATAAAAGCAATAAGTGAAGGAGAATACGCCAATCATTTTGTAATTACCAAGAAAAGAAAAAATCAAGCCTTACATATTTCTGGTAATATAGTATTCACATTCCCAAATAATCAAGATAAATTAAGTGCTCATAAAGGACATGCAATTGCTATCGAAATTCTTGTTCCAGAACATTTGAAAACATTTGTGTCAAGTGATATTGGTAATGTTACTGCTACGGGGAGTTACAATTCTTTAAAAACAAATTTATTCTCAGGTAATTGTTATTTGAACAATGTTTTGGGAGATTTTGACATAAAAACGGTTTCAGGAGATATTAGTTTAATCGCAAAAAAAGGTGTTGTTGATGCTTTTTCTAAATCAGGAATAATTACGCAACAGGTATTGCCTAGTGGAAAATCTAATTTCACACTAAAAACTGCTAAAGGAAACATAAAGATTGCCAAAGCAAAATAATTATTTATTACTTTAGCAACTGTTTTAATATGTGATAATTTACGGTTCATGTTAAAACACTATTTTCGATACGATTTTCTGTTTAAAATCATTCGATTTGATGTGTTTTTAACTCGAGGTGTATTACTCCAGATAGCGTTTTTGTCGTCAGTTCGAGTGGTTTTCATGTAGTATAACGGTTTAAAAAATGTATCGAGAACTAGGACTTCTTGATGTCAAAAACAGGTTTTATAATATAAGTACGAATGAATTTAAAAAAGAGTATTGGATTAATTGCATTGATATTGATTGTTGATCAGATATCAAAGCTATATATAAAAACAAATTTTGGTTTAGGTGAATATATTAATGCCTTTGGTTTAAGCTGGTTTGAAATACGTTTTGTAGAAAACCCAGGAATGGCTTGGGGGAGTAAATTAAGCGATTTTTTGCCAATTAGCGAACCATTTGCAAAAGTGTTTTTAACATCGTTTAGGTTGGTTGCTATTGGGTTTATCGCCTATTGGTTGGTAAGTTCCATAAAAAAGGATGCGCCAAAACTATTAATTATGGCCATTTCCTTAATTTTTGCTGGTGCCTTTGGAAACAATATCGATTCTTTATTTTACGGATTATTATTCGATTCAGGAACAACTTTTAATGCACAATATAACGACTGGGTAGGCTATTCAGGAGTGTCGCAATTGAACTATGAGGGGTATAGCAACATGATGCAAGGCTGTGTAGTAGATATGCTACGTTTCCCCTTTGCTTCATGGACTTGGCCAGAATGGATACCTGGTGTAGGAGGAAATCACTTTACTTTCTTTGACCCTGTTTTTAATATAGCCGATATGGCCATTAGTACTGGCGTAGGTATATTATTAGTATTTAATAAGCGTGTGTTTCCTGTGAAAGGAGAGTAGTACGTTTGTAAAAACTTGTTTTCAATTATTTCCCACTCATACATTTATTTAAACTCGGATATTTTTTAATGTGTTGTATCGGTGTGTATAAGAAACGTAGGGCTTTCCAGCATGATTTGTTTTATTTGGCATCAGTCGTTGTTTTTTAGAGTTTGTAAAGTGATTTAAATTCAGTATTTTCACTGCTTAATAATAAAAGTATCCAAAATGAAAAAACTACTTGCTTTTCTATCCATTATATGTATTATGAATTCTTGCAGTGACAGTGACCCTTTTGATGATGATATTTCCCAAGGAACAGAGCCTATTGATGCTCCCTATGTAAGGTCTTACACAACTTATATTTCTCAGAACTCTGTAACGATTAATGGTTTTGTTGATAACATTAATAATGCTTATTCTGGTCCACAGACTTATAGCGTAGGCTTTATATTTAGATCCGGAGATGAATTTGATTCAAGTAATGATATAGAAATTGAACTTCCTGGGGATGCCGGATATTATTCAAATCAAAGAACTTTTAGTACTGATATTAGCTCTTTAGAACCAAATACAACTTATTATTACACATGCTACACAAAAAATGGTTATAAAGAAGAAAACGATTGGGAATCATTCACCACTTCTGCTATAGCTTGTACTTATGCACAAGATAATTATTATAGTACTTCTGGAACATGGAACAGTGCTAATGTAGAAATTATTGATCCTAATTGTTGCGATGAAGGAAACGTTGAATTTCAATTTGGGGTTTGGCCCAATATAATTAGAATTCATTTTAATGAATTGAACAACGGTTATCCAAAAACAGGACAATATTTTGGTGTAGAAAGCGGGTTCGACATTTCTTATATTGAAAAAGAGCTTGTAAAGTCTAGTAATCAAGTATGGGTTGAATATTATTCGACCTCCGAAACTGAATTATTTGTTAACAATGATGGAGAAACAATAACATTAAGTTTTTGCAATATGATTTTTAACAATGGAGATATTTTAAACGGAAAGGTTTCTGTTAATATTCCCTAGAATTAAATTCAAAGAAAAAATTTTAAAAATAGGATACTAACAACTTAAGCGGTTCCTTTCTCAAATTATTTATGACTGAACTAAACAGGTTTTGGTGTCCTGATGTGATATTTTCAAATTCATTTCGAAGGGAGGAATATAATTGTGTTCAATTTTCCATTTCCATCCATAACTAATTTTAACGGGTTTTAATATTTTTTTTAAGGAATAGCGAGAAATTTGCACAACGTTTCGCTATGAATAGTACGGTGTAGAAAATCCACGGATTTTCGTGTCGGCACAAGCCATGAGCTTTTAGATTTTGTTTTTAGTTTTCGGTTCTACTATCGAAACAATATTGCCTCTATTAATTGTTGTAATTGAATATTTGGTTTTGCTTAACCAGACATCACATATCAAACCATTAATCACAAATATATTTTTGGTTTCTTAAAGTGGTTATACTTTTGTCTAATCTTAAGCTAGTAAAAACTAAATAATAATTATCATGAAAATTTCAAATAGCTCAATTCTATTGTTAGTAGTAGCATTTATTCTTTACACATTACCATTTTTTGGACAGCAAAAGCTTGATAGTTTTGAATACCAAGGTAAAAGTTTTAGCTATTCAATTCAATTGCCTTTAGATTATGATACAACTAAAGGATATCCTGTTTTAATAGGGCCTTCTGAAGCTGAATCAATCAAGGACGAAAGTTTTTATTGGCAAGGAGTCAAAGATACTCAAGGCTGGATTCTTATTGGCTACAAAATTTATAGAGCTACAAATAGAACAGGTGAGATTAAAGCACTCTTGGAACATTTAAAAGCAAACTATAACGTAGAAGCGAATAAATTTCATACAGTTTGTTTTAGTGCTAACAGTGCAAGTATTTTTGATTTGGTTATGAAAATCCCTAGTTATTTTGCAGGTATAACAGGTATGGCGGGAAACCCAAATAATGGTAACCAAGAAAAGTTAAAGCAATTAAAAGGAGTGAAGGTTCAGTTTGTAGTTGGAGATAGAGATAACTATTGGGTGCGTTCGGCCAAAAAAAGCCATCAACTTTTACAAGAACTAGGTATAGAAAGCACAATAGAAATTATCAAAAACGGAGAACATGTTATGAAACCACTCATAGGAAAAGGTTTTTTGGATAGAGCAGAACGCTTAAGGAGATAAATATGCATTGCTTTTTTCATTAAGCACTAAAACTGTATTATTTGTTGTTGTTGTTGTAAACTAGCTTTGTTTTACTATTTTAAGAATCGTAAAACTTCATCTTTTTCAAAATTATAGCTTATTCCGTTGAATGCTAATTTTTCAGTTTCGGTTTTATTTTTAACTATTTTTTTTCCTTTAATATTTTTGTCCAGATTTTCTTCGATAACGTTTTCATAAGTGAACATTTTTGTTGCCGAAAGATCAAACAATCCATTTGTTTTATTTTTCAATAAATCAATCGATTTTTCAAGGATTTCAATTTCATAATTCCCGAAACAATTTGATTCACCGTTTGTCTTTCTTATAGTATAGTTATCCAGTAAGTTTATTATTTTATTATTTGATAGACTAATGAATGAAAGTTTTTGTTGAGAATATAATGTAGAGCAACTTCTTACTGACTCTTCGGTTATAACACCTATTCCAATTATATTATCATTGAATTTAATTTTGTTTTTTAAAATATATGATGGAGAAGGTTGTACTGCTTCTTTATCATAAAAAATTTCTTTATTATCAAATTGGTCAATAACGCTACCATTTGAATTATCAGCAAATAAATATTTTGTTGTATATAAATTTCCATCCTTTGTATGTTTAATAATATACTGCAAAACAAAAAACGTTTTGTTAGTTTTAAAGTTTATTGAATTGGATTTATTAATATAAACATCAGAAAATTTGATTTCTAAATTATCGCATACCTTATGAAGTAATTTGATATTCAAAGTATCTGAATATTCTCTTTTTCCATGTTCTTTGAATAGTTTTTGGGAGTAAGTATTAAAGCTAATAAAAATTGTAAAATAGAGTAATATATTTCTTGAATTCATTTTGTTTTGATTGGTGCAACGTTATAATAGAGTTAATTTAATTATAGAAGACAGCCTTTACTGGCTATCTTCTTATGTTTAAGAAAGGGCTATATAATTTAGTTATAATTTTAGGGTCAAACAAAATATTCAATACTAGTAACAATATTAAGTTCCTGTTTATTTATTTATGTTACCCAATATTTTTAACTAATTTTCATCTCAATGCTGTTTTTCAGACAACCCCTACAAAAGAAAACAGCTCTATTCTGAAAACTAATGTTATTCAGAATAGAGCTGTTAAGATGAGTTATAAGTAAAAGCTTACTTATTATGTTCTAATACATAATCCAACGCTTTTTGCATTAAGTGTACTCTATCTTTTCCACGTACATTATGTTCGTGCATCGGGTATGTGAAAAAGTCCAATTGTACTTCTTTTTTTACGGCTTCCTGAAGCAAAGTCATACTGTGTTGAGGTACAACGGTAGGGTCAATACTACCATGTATTAACAACAGTTTTCCTTTTAAATTTTCCAAGTATTTTCCAACACGTGAGTTTGCGTATCCTTCTGGGTTTTCTTTTGGGCTATCCATATAGCGTTCACCATACATGATTTCGTAATATTTCCAATCAGTAACCGGTCCACCTGCAACTCCTGTAGTATATACTCCTGGGTGACGCAACATTAACGAGCTAGTCATAAAACCACCGTAACTCCATCCGTGTACGGCAATTCTGTTTCCATCAACATAGGGCAAAGATTTTAAATAATCCACCCCTTTTAATTGGTCTTCCATTCCTGCTTCCCCACCAGTTCGGTGAATCACACTTTCAAAAGCAAAACCTCTGTTTGCCGATCCTCTGTTATCTAAAGTAAATACAATATAATCCTTTTGAGCTGCAAACCATTGCATCCATAATCTTGAACCACCCAACCAAGTGTTGGTTACTAATTGTGCATGAGTTCCTCCGTATAGGTAAACCAAAACCGGATATTTTTTTGAAGGGTCAAAATTAGCGGGTTTGATAATTCTACTGTGTAAATCAACTCCATCAGAAGATTTCAGTGTTAGTAACTCAGTTGTACCTAGTTTATATCCTTCTAAAGGGTTTTTAGCGGTGTGTAGCACGTTTTCTTTCCCATTCTTGATATTGATAATACTTGTAATACTAGGCGTGTTTAAATCGCTATAGGTGTCAATTAAATAATCTCCTTTTAGTTGTGTACGGTGTGTTCCGTTTGTTGTAGTAAGCTTCGTTGCTTTACCTGACTTTAAATGTACTTTGTACGTATGCATTTCCGTAGGGTTTTCGCCAGTAGCTGTAATGATTACATGTTTTCCAGCAGTATCGAACCCTAAAATAGATTTTACGATGAATTTAAAATCAGTTAATTGCTTTACGAATTTTCCGTTGGTTGTGTAATGATAGATATTTTTATAACCATCTTTTTCACTCATCCACAGAAAATCAGTGGTGCTACTTGGTAAAAAAACCGCATCGTTTTCAGGTTCTACCCAACGATCATTATTTTCTTCAAATAAAGTTCTTACTTTATTACCAGTTTTGGCATCGTATATATTATAATCAAAATGATTTTGTGCACGGTTTACTTCAGCTACTAAAAGATACTTTCCATCAGGAGTCCATGATAGGTTTGTTAAATAGTGTTCATCAGAAGTATCAATATTTAAATAAGTTGTTTGCTTAGTAGCTACATTATACACGCCAATTTTTGCCAATTCACTATCTTGTCCAGCCATTGGATATTTGATGTTTTTTAAAGTAGCTGGGTAAGTGGTTACGTCAACCAAAGGGTATTCGGTAACTTTAGTTTCATCTTTCTGATAAAAAGCCAAATCAGTTCCTTTAGGCGACCAAAAAATTCCCTTTGAGATTCCAAATTCAAAACGTGCAATAGCTTGTCCTGCTACAATATTTGTGTCAGAAAAAGTTGTAATAGCAGTTTTGTCGCTATTTTTAGTAGCAATATATAAGTTGTTGTCTATGGTGTAGGCAACGGCATTTGCAGTGTTGTTATAATCACTATTATTTGCATCAGTTTCAGTTGTAACTTGACTGACAATTGCCTGAGTTTTATAATTGTATTGGTATACGGTGTTCTCCTTTTTAAACGTAATAGTACTTTCGTCAATGGCCATTATTCTTGGTACACGCTTGATGTCTGGAAATGTTTTTTGGAAATTAGCAATGGTTATTTTCTCTTCTGTTTTTCCTTCAACATCTTTAATAATATAGTTGTTGGCTTTTGAATACACATATTTTGTTGAGCTTAACCATTGTAAACTATTCATTGATTTAGGGTATAATCCTTTGTAATAACCTAAAACGGCATCGTTTAAGGTTAATTCTTTTTTTTGAGCATATCCTTGAAATAAAAATAGAATGCTTAATAGTGTGATTACTTTTTTCATATTGGTTTAGTATTACATTTTATAAATCCACTGTGCAGGATTTAATTTTGTACTGTTTTTATATAATAAGAATTTGATTATTGTTTTTCCTTCACTATTTGTAGCGACTTTTCCAATAGGTGTATTGATGCTTACCTTATCTCCTTTTTTAAGAGTAACGTTTATTAAGTTGAAATAGATGGTTAAATAGTCTCCATGTCTAATCAATACAGCTTTGTTTCCTCCTTTTACTACTTGAACTTGGGATATGGTGCCGTTGTAAACGGATCGTGCAATACTATTTTTTGAGGTTACGATTCTTACTCCACTACATCTTCGATTTATGCCAGGTAATGTTGGGTGTTTCGTGATGCCAAATTTTTGTATCACTCTACCAGTTTTTACAGGCCATCCTAATTTTCCTTTGTTAGCTGTGAAATTTGCAGCTAGTTTTTTGGCCTCTGGGGTTAGGGCAAATGTTTTAGAAGAGGACCCTTTACCTGCTTTTTTATTAGAACGAGCAATAGCATCTCTAATTAACTTTTCAATTTGTCGGTCAATCTTATTGCTTTCTTTTTGTTTTTTAGCAATAGCTTTTTTGTACTTTGATTCGTCTTTTTTAAGTGTAGTAATTAATTCTTTCTGATTATTTTTTTCTTTTTGAAGGGTTTGCTGCACCTTTTTGTTTTCAGAAATAAGCCTTACTTTATCTTCTTTTTTAAGCAATAAAGATTCGTTTAGGGCAACTAGTTTTTTTGTTTTTGAAACAATCGAATCCGCTTGGTTTTTCTGATAGCGCTTGTATTGCTTCATGTAGTTATAGCGCTTGTATGCCTGCTGGAAATTATCAGCAGATAATAGAAACATTAACTTACTCTGGTTGGCCTTGTTTTTGTAAGATTTTACAACCATGGCAGCATAATCTTTTTTGCGTATGACTAAATCAGCTTCTAAAGCATCAATATTTTTGCTGTTATCCTTTATTTCTCTAGTGAGTAAATTGGCTTGTTGGTTGTTGATTTGTATTAGTTTTTTACGAACCTTTATTTTTAAGTTAACATCTTCTATTTTTGTTAATAAGGAAGTTGCTTCAGATTTATTATTGGATAATAAAGAATTTATTTCCGTAATTTCTTTTAGAATAGCTTGTCGTTTAGACTCTAGTAGCTGCTGTTTTTTTGATTGCCCGAAACTACATGTTATCGCAAAAAGCGTTAACAAAAAAAGGATTATAAATTGAGTTGTACGATTACTTTTCAAAGCTAATTTCTTTATAGTTATTTGGGATTCTAAACGGGTAGCGTAAATCTTGATTCAAAGATACATTTCTGAAGCTAACTTCAATTTGAGTTTCCGATGTTTTTTCAACCATAGCCACATTTATTAATAAGGGAAACAATTGCTGTGAAATAGCTTGATAGCTATCATACTCAATATTTAATATTCTGAATAGTTTTGGCTGTGCAATTTCTTGCGATTTTACTTTGAAATTACTTGGGTTTATGGTAACATAATATTCAAACGACTCATTGTGCTGCTCAGGGCTTAACAAGTACCCGTTATCTAATATTTCTGAATTATAGCTTGTTGGTTCTAAAGGAAACATTGTTTCTCCTAATAAAACAGCTTGTAGCTGTTGAAATGATAAGTCTGCACCTAGCCAATTACTTATTAAGGAAAAATCCCCGTCGAAGTACGTTTTTTCTAATTTGTTATAGAATTGAACTTTTGTTGGAGTAACTAAAATTTTAGCACCAGTATAACCTAATTTACTAACGCTCACCCATATTTTTTGATCTTTTAAAAGGCGAATATTTACGGTAGCATTTTCTTCTTTTTCTGCGGTTCTTAAAAGTACTTTTAAAGATGCTTTTAATGTGTTGAACTCACTATTTTTAGCGTAGTGATTGCTAATAATTTTTTCGGTGTTTATTTTTGCTGATTTACCAGCATCTTTTATTCCTTTAGTAGCTTTACAACTCACTAAAACAATACTTAATAAAGCAATGTAATATCCTATTTTCGTCATGTTTAATTGCTTATTTTTTTAGCCTTCTGTAAATATTTTTTTTGATTCTTGGCGTCGTTTAGCAATTGATATGCTTTTGCTATTTCAGTATAAAATTGTGCTTCCATAGTGGGGTTGTCAATTAAATAATCCAATCCGAATACGAGACTTTCTAGCGCTTTTTTTGCTTGATTACTTCGGTTTTGTGCTTGTGCTTGTTGTAAATAAAAAATAGGTTGAGCTGGATATAATCCTAGTGCTTTTTCGCTGTTTTTTAAGGCGTCTTCAATTTTGTTTTCTCGCAAAAGTACTGTTCCTAATAATTTTAGATCTTCAAAGCTAGTGGCGTTATTTTTAGTTACACTGGCTAAATATTTGGTAGCTTTTTCCTTGTCAATACTTGAGTACAATAAAGCCATTCTGCTACTTATAGCCACATTTGGAAATATTTTAATTGCTTCTTCTAATTGAGGCAAAAAAGCATTGTTTTTTGTTGTAAAGTTGAAAAAATCATTTAAAACTTTGTACTTATCAGTGTCACTTAAAGAACCACTTTCAAGTACTTTGTACATTGATGTGATTGCTTTTTTAAAATCTTTAGCATTCATATAAAATTTATACAAAGTAAGATGTGGTACTGCTGAACTTGGGTATGCTTTTGAAAATGCTTCAGAAATTTCAAAACTTTTTTCAGTGTTTTTTAATTTGCTATAGGCGTAAATAAGTTTTATATAATCAGCCTCTGTAGCACTATTTTGTAGTACTTTTTTTTCAATATAATTGGTTTGTTCAGCAAACAAGCTACCATGGATATAAATTTGATGTCTGATTTGTTCCCGATTACGAGTTATTCCTTTTTCATCCAATTCGTTTATTAGTGCTAACGCTTTGTCATACTGTTGGTTTGTGTAATAAGCCCTGATTAAGTCATTAGTGTATTTAGGGTGGATATTCTTTAAGTTTTTTAATGTAGCTATCGTTTGAGGAAGTTTTTTTTGTGAACGATACAAATGATACATTGTTTCTAAAATCCATTGGTTATTAGGCTTTAGCGTATTCGCCTTTTGCAAAGCATTTTCCGCCAATTGTAGCTTGTCAAGCTCATAATAGTTTTTCCCTAATTCAAAATTGATGGCTGCATTGTTTGGGAGCAGAGCATTACATGTTTCAAGTAAGTCAATGGCTTTATCATAATTCTCAATCCCTTTTTGCTTAATGGCTTCAAAAAAAGTAGTTTGCAATTCATCAGAAACATCACCTAAATCATCATTGCGTACTTCCTGAGCTTGTATGGTTAACACGCTTAAAAGAGTAATGAATATGAGTAGAGTTTGTTTCATTAGTTTATCTAATTATCTTTTTACGATAGTACAAAAGTCCAATAAATGAAATCCCCAAAAATAAAGTTAGCCCTTTCATGTAAATAATGGTTTGACATAAATTTATTCCTGAATTGAGTGAAATACAATCGTTCAAGCCGTCAGTTTCATATTTTAAACTTACCATTGTGTTAAAAATTCCAAATGCAAATAATAGAATTACAATAAACGTTAGACCTAAAATGATATAGTATATGTTTTTCCTCAATTATTTCTTTTTATAAAACCAACAACTATTCCACTACAGTATAATCACCAATACTAATTTTCGTAAACTCACCATTGTATTTTACGTGGTTACCAATCATAGCTTCTTCTAAAATAGCATTTTTAATGACAGAATTGGTCTGAATTAACGAATTTTTAATGGTAACGTTTTCTAAAACAGTATTATTACCTATAGAAACATTTGGTCCAACAGTGGTGTTTTTAAGCACTACATTTTCACCAATAAAACAGGGTTCAATGATAGTTGAATTCTCAGAAGTAACAGAATTTGAAACTAATTGCTCTCCGTCAGAAGTTAAAAATTGAAGCATTCTGGTATTCGTATCAATAGCAACTTCTTTATTCCCGCAATCCATCCATTCATCAACAGTTCCGGTAACAAAAGTCTTTCCTTTTGCCATCATTCCTTTAATACCATCGTTAATTTGGTATTCGCCACCATTAATAATATTGTTATCCAAAACATGTTGTAATTCACCTTTTAAAACCGCAACATCTTTAAAGTAATAAATTCCAATAACTGCTTGGTTGGAGACAAATGTTTCTGGCTTTTCTACCAATTCAACAATTTCATTATTTGCATCTAATTTTACTACTCCATATGCTTCAGGTTGTGCTACTTCTTTAGTCCAAATAACAGCATCGGCATTTGGATCTAAATTAAATGAAGCTCTAATTAAGGTATCGGCATAAGCGATTACTGCAGATCCAGAAAGCGAAGGTTCAGCACACATAATTGCATGACCAGTCCCTAAGGGTTCGTTTTGGCGATAAATAGAAGCTTTAGCACCTAAGCTTTCAGCAAGTTTGGTTAAACTTTTTACTACATCATCTCCAAAAAAAGCAGGATCACCTAAAATAAAAGCAATTTCTTCTATTGGTTCATCCAAAATTTTAGCAATATCAGCTACTAATCGGTGAACTATTGGAGTACCTGCAATTGGAATTAATGGTTTTGGTACTGTTAAACTATGTGGTCTTAAACGAGAACCTCTTCCCGCCATTGGTACTATTATTTTCATATAAGTGCCCGCATAGGCGGGTATCTATTTAATTAAACTTTTTTTGTGGGTTCCTATTTTCACAGGGATATATCTACTTCACTCCAGTACTTCCAAAACCTCCTTCTCCACGGGCAGTTTCAGTTAATTCTTGTACTTGAGTCCATTCTGCACGTTCATGTTTTGCAATAATTAATTGTGCCACACGTTCACCGTTTTCAATAGTAAAATTTTCATTTGATAAATTTACTAATATCACGCCAATTTCGCCTCTGTAATCGGCATCAACAGTTCCTGGAGCGTTAAGTACAGTTACTCCTTTTTTAGCAGCTAGGCCACTTCTAGGACGTACTTGTGCTTCATAACCAATAGGTAATTCTATAAATAAACCTGTTTTTACGATGGTTCTTTCTAAAGGTTTTAAGGTGATTGGTTCCGTAATATTGGCACGTAAATCCATTCCTGCAGAGGCGATAGTTTCGTAATGAGGTAATGCATGAGCAGATTTATTGATGATGTTTATAGTCATATCGATATGATTTTATTTTGTCAGTTCGAGCGCAGTCGTGAACTATTTTTGTTTTTTATACTAACCTCTCGACTGCGCTCGAGGAGATAATTTATTTTTGTTTCAATAGTTTTTTGAGATCGTTTTTTTCTAAAAAGAAAACTAGGGCTAAAAATACGACAAGTAATGAAATACCAACGTAATAATTAGCTCTAAAGTAATAGAAAGATATTACTGAAAATGAAATTGATAAAACCATATAAAGGAGTATTCTCTTTAAATTATATGGTATTGGGTAATATTTTCTTCCGTAGTAGTACGATAATATCATCATGCTACTGTATGCTGCTAAGGTAGCTATTGCTGAACCTTTAAATCCTATTATTGGGATTAACCAATAGTTCAATGCTAAAGTGACTACAGCACCAAATGCGGAAATATAGGCCCCAAATTTAGTTCTGTCGGTTACTTTATACCAAACGGAAAGGTTGTGGTAAATACCTAAGCAAAAATTTGCCAATAAAATAAAAGGGAGAATCCACATTGCCTCCCAATATGCTTCGCTTCTTATTATTATCAATTTTAAAACGTCGGAAAATACAACTACTCCTAACATTATCACAGACCCCAAAGCGACAAAAAACTCCAATATTTTAGCATAACTCTTTTCTGGGTTCTTAGTTTTAGCATGACTAAAAAAGAAAGGTTCTATACCAAGTCTGTAAGCGGTAGCAAATAGCGTCATGAATAGCGCTAATTTATAACAAGCCGAATACATACCAATTTGAGTTTCAGCAATGTCTTTTGGTAAAAGATAGTCTAATAATATCCGATCAAAGGTCTCGTTTATTGAAAAGGCTATTCCTGCAATGAGTACGGGCAACGCATACTTCATCATTTTTTTCCATAAAACAGTATCAAAAACATATTTTACTCTAGTGTAAAAAGGGAATAATAGTAGTAAAGTTGAAGCACTCGCTACTAAATTAGAGATGAATATATAATTTACTTCGTAGTTTGGTTTATAGATGTAATTAAATACAGAATCATCCGCAGCTAAGTTTTTTAACCACAACAAGAAAAATAAGTTCAACCCAATATTAATAGCAACGTTAACAATCTTAACAAAAGCATATTTCATTGGTTTTTCATTAGCTCTTAACCATGCAAATGGAATAATTACTAATGCGTCAAAAAATAAAATCCAAATAACTAAACTAATAAACTCTTTACTAATGTCTGTAAATGCTGCAATATGATCTTTAAAAATTAGAACCAAAACGAAGAACGCTACTGAGCTAAGTAGTAGAGAAATTGTTGAGGTTCCTACAACCTTGTTTTTATTATCTTCATTATGAAAAAACCTGAAAAAACCAGTTTCCATTCCGTAGGCCAAAATCACATTAAATATTACAAACCAGGAAAATATTAACGATACTTTACCATATTCTGCAACAGATGTCAATACGCCTGTGTATAAAGGAACAAGCAAAAAACTGAGCATACGAGGTAATACCGTAGCTAAGCCGTAAATAAAAGTTTGTTTAAATAATTTCTGAAAAATGCTCAAGTTGAATATGTAATTTATGCTGTAAAAGTAACTTTTTTGTTGGATTTCTAAAAAAATTAAGCGCCTCTTCGAGTTTGTAAATACTCATAAGCTTCTTTAATTTGCTTGAATTTTTCTTCAGCTGCTTTTACATGGGTATCTCCTAAATGTTGAATTTTATCAGGATGATGTTTTTTTGCCATCTTGCGGTATGCTTTTTTAATTTCATCATCTGAGGCTGACTTTTCTACATCTAAAATCTTGTAAGCATTTTCTTTATCATAACCATTGAAGGTTGCTTTCTGATAATTTGAACGTTGGTTATACCCTGAAAACATTGCTTCTATAGCATCGTAATCTCGTCGACTAATATGTAGGTATCCAGCAATTTTTCTGATTTCTGTTATTTCATTCGGACTTACATATCCATCAGAAGCTGCAATTCCAAATAAATAATGTAGTAGCTGTAAACGAGAAGGATGATCCATGTGTCGTTGGATTTGCATGCAAACCCTTCTAGTGGAAACAGTGTCGTTTTTTATAATTTCATTAAAAATCTTGAAGGCATTATTTGCACGGGTTTTTCCAAAAAGGCTTACAAAATGTGTTCGTACATAATCTAGTTCTCGTTGATCTATTTGATTATCAGCTTTAATAACCAAAGCTGATAAAATCAGTAAGCTAACTTCAAAATCTCCAGGTTCAGTATTTTCTTTTTTTTGTTGTTGCTCCTTTTTAAATTGTTTTGCATCTGCTTGATGAAAACCATCTATCAAACTTCCAAAAGCAAAACCCAGCATGCCGCCAATGGGGCCACCAACGGTCCATCCTAATCCAGCGCCAACAAATTTTGCAAATCCCATTAATACATAGTTATAATCCAAATATACTTGAATTTAAAGCTATTAACGGTGTTATTTAAGTTTTA
>Ga0209291_1000387_pt1 | contig 42207 bp, 34 predicted proteins | sample GOMGulsemesocosm_FD_184633 | JGI IMG/M metagenome (GOLD analysis project Ga0209291, IMG submission 184633) | Methane-oxidizing microbial communities from mesocosms in the Gulf of Mexico - GOM9B Gulf of Mexico (SPAdes) (version 2) | ecosystem: Environmental > Aquatic > Marine > Cold seeps...
CACTAGAGATTTTTAGTAGATGAATATATATTTATAAATAAAAAAGACGGTTATTATAACCGTCTTTTTTATTTTTGTACTTTAATAACTTAACACTGTAAAATACATGAAATATGATTATGTTATTGAGCTGTCGATAATTAATTAAAATTGAACTGTATTAATATGTTAAATATAAATCTTGGATCTTAATTTTCGTTAGGTTAATAATGTCATTTTTTTATTGAGATGTGTTTTAAATTAATGCCCATTGATGGGTAAATCTATATGAGTTTTGAATAAAAAAAATATCATCCTTGGGCTTTTGTTTGTGTGTCCTATAATCATTTATCTTTTCTTCGCTACCGGAGTGTATAACTTTTCGGCTTTACCAGTAGTTTCAAATAATGTAAAAGAAGTAGCAGCTTTTAAAAACTTAAAAGGAGAACAAGTTCAGTTAAAAGATAAATTAACAGTGTTAGGTTTTTTAGGGTCAAATTTAACGGATAAAAAAATTAATGTATATAATTTGCACGAAGAAATATACAAAGGAATTCATAGTTCTGATGAAGATTTTCAAATGCTAATGCTACTTCCCAATGGAGCTGAAGAGCAGGTAGAAGAAATTATAGTAGAGTTATCGCGTTATGCGGAAATTAATAAATGGGAATTTGCATTCGGTACTCCTGAAGCGATTCATGAAGTATATAGTTCGTTAAAACTATCAACTTCTTTAGATAAAAATTATGGAACTGATTATGTTTTTATAATTGATAAAGAACAAAATTTACGGTGTGCAGATGATAAAGAATTAAAGCCTTATAATGGTTATAATGCAACAGCAGTTTCTGTGTTACATAAAAAAATGGATAATGATGTTACAGTGTTATTATTTGAGTATAATGCAGCTTTGAAGAGTAACTATAAAATCAATAGGAGGGATTCATTTTTAAAAATAAATCAAAAAGATGAAGAAAAATAAATCATATATAGGAATAACATTTATCATTTTAATTTTCGGAATCTTTGCTATTCCTAAAATAGTTGATCGTGTTTCTAATAATACCATTACTGACGGTAATCGGTTAAACAAAGTGAAAAAAGGAGTGCAGTCAACCAATACGGATTCAGGATTGGTAAAATTTAGTAAAGTGCCAGAATTTAATTTCAGAAATCAAGACAGCCTTGAGCTTGGAAATTCATTTTTTGAAGATAAAGTATATGTAGTAGAATTCTTTTTTACTACATGTCCAACTATTTGTCCTATTATGACACAAAGTATGTTGCAAATTGAAGATAAATTTGGGGATTTAGAGGACTTTGCAATAGCCTCTTTTACTATTAATCCAGTGTATGACACACCGTCGGTTTTAAAGGAATATAAGGCAGCACACGGTATAAAATCTAAGAACTGGCAAATGCTGACAGGGAATCATGATGACATCATGAAACTGGCTAATAAAGGGTTTAATTTATATGCTGCAATGGAAGATAAAGCACCTGGTGGTTTTGAGCACTCAGGTATGTTTGCATTGGTAGATAAAAATGGTTTTATTCGATCAAGAAAAGATGAACATGGAAACCCTATTTTATGTTATCGTGGAATTACTGAAACAAGTAAAGATGAATTAGGAGAAATTATTGATACATCACACCATCAACTAACTGAATTAAAACAAGATATTTTAAAACTATTAAAAGAATAAAACTCCACTTCGAGTGATATTTTTGGAATGTTTAGGAAAAATATTCTGTGTCAACATGTTATTATGCATACCCCGTTTAAAACATTAAAAAATGAATACACAAAACACAACTGAACAGAAATACAATAAATGGATTTGGATATTATCAATTGTAATCCCTTTGGCAGTAGTAGCACTATTTTTTGTAAAATTAGATGTTGAACCATTAACTTTTTTACCCCCTATTTACGCTACTATAAATGGTTTTACAGCAATTGTATTAGTCCTTGCAGTAGTAATGATTAAAAAAGGAAATAGAATAGCTCATGAGCGTTTAATGAAGTTAGCCATTACTTTGTCTGTTTGTTTCTTGTTATTATATATTGGATATCATATGACTTCTGAATCAACAAAATATGGTGGAGAGGGAGTGATTAAATATGTGTACTTATTTATTTTATTAACACATATATTATTGTCGATAGCCATAATACCTTTAGTACTGATAACCTACGTGAAAGCATTAGCGCAACGATTTGATAAACATAAAAAAATCGCTAAAATAACGTTTCCTATTTGGTTGTATGTTGCTGTAACAGGAGTAGTTGTTTATATAATGATATCTCCTTACTATGTATAATTGTAGTCTGAAAAAAAAAATTTTGATTTTTACCTTTTTCCTATCTTCTCTTCTAGCGAAAGGCCAGTGCGCTATGTGTAGAGCCCAATTAGAGAGTATGGATGATAATTCATTAGCTGAAAGTGTTAATAATGGGATTGTCTATTTAATGGCTGTGCCTTATGTGCTTATAGCGGTTGTAGGTTTTTTTATTTACAGGAGTTATCAGAAAAAGAAGCAATAGTACAACATTAACTTTTTTTAAATGAATACCAAATGCATAACTAGCTTATTGTTAAGGTTATGTTTTTTATTTGTGACCTTGAACCTCTTTCCTAAAAACAATTGTGTTGTTGTAAAAGTAAATGGCTTGTAATGTTGTATTTTGAAATAGGTGAAAGCTTGTTTTAAAATTTAAAACATATAGTATAAAAGAATTAAATTTATAAGACTTCGATTTACATACCTCTATTAGAAAATAGATACATAACCTTAGTTTCCAGCTGTTATTATAGAAATATTTAAGGAGGTGCTTGCGAGGAAATATTTAAATTTAAATAGAACTTTAATAGTAAATACGATACACAAAATGTATCTTTCATCTAAAGAGAATACACTTGCTTTAGTAGTGTAGCTAAAATTAATACCCTGAATTTATATTACTTATAAATATAGATGTATCAGCGTTATTATAATTCTAGTAACTTTTTTGATCCTAAAAAATTAACATATTTTTTACATTTCTACTGTAACAAATTTTATAAACGATAGTCTTATAATTAAATCAATCACAAAAGAGACGTTATTCTCTTTTGTATAACTAACGCATCAATCAAATGTTAGAAATCAAAAAACTACACAAATCATATCCTATTGGTAAAGATTCTTTACATGTATTAAAAGGGATAGATCTTTCTGTAAAAGAAGGAGAGCTGGTGGCCATCATGGGGTCTTCAGGTTCTGGAAAATCTACGTTATTAAATATTATCGGAATGCTTGACGAAGCGAATGAAGGAGAGTATATTTTAGATAACGTGCCTATTAAAAACTTAAACGAGAAAAAAGCCGCTGTGTATCGTAATAAGTTCTTAGGATTTATTTTTCAATCCTTTAATTTAATCAATTATAAAAATGCAATTGAGAATGTTTCATTGCCGCTATATTATCAGGGCTTAGCACGAAAAGAACGCCAAGAAAAAGCAATGTTCCATTTGGGGAAAGTTGGATTGACTGACTGGGCTAAACATTTACCGAATGAATTATCTGGAGGTCAAAAACAGCGTGTTGCTATTGCTAGAGCATTAGCAGCAAATCCGAAATTATTATTAGCAGATGAACCTACAGGAGCTCTGGATACCAAAACTTCTTATGAGATAATGGATTTTATTCAAGAACTAAATGATGAAGGAAAAACAATATTAATTGTAACCCATGAGGAAGATATTGCTAATATGTGTAAGCGTATTGTACGTTTAAAGGATGGGGTTATTATGGAAGATAGTTTTGTAGAACAAGTAAGAGCTTCACAATATGTTTGATTTAGATTTATGGAGAGAAATATTTCAAAGCATTAGTAAAAATAAACTCCGAAGTTTACTCTCTGGTTTTACTGTTTCTTTTGCAATTTTGTTGTTTACTCTATTATTTGGTATTGCTAATGGACTAGAAAACACATTTAACGGGTTCTTTAAAGACGATGCTCAAAATTCGATTTTTATTAATTCAGGAAAAACAACAAAACCACACAAAGGATATAAAGCTGGAAGAAAAATTCAATTTAAAAATGAAGATTATACTTTTTTGAAAGAGGAATATGGGGACAAAGTACAGTATATTACTTCTAGGATTTATAAAAATTTATCAGGGTCATATAAGAACGAAAAAAATGTATATGACGTAAGGGCTGTACATCCTGATCATCAGTTTTTAGAAAAAACATTGGTGTATGAAGGACGGTATATTTCTGTGAATGATTTAAAAAAAAAATCAAAGGTTATTGTCATTGGGAGATTAGTTGAGGAGGATTTATTTTCAAAAACAGTAGCGCTTGGTAAATATGTAAACTTAGGAGGAATACAATATAAAGTGGTAGGTGTTTATAGGGATGATGGAGGTGATAATGAGGAGCGAATAATTTATATGCCTATAACCACAGCACAGAGTATTTATGGGAATAATGATTATATCGATCAGGTCAATCTTACCTATAACCCGGAAATGGACTACGACGCAGCATTGGCTTTTAGCAGCTTATTAACCAAAAATTTAAAAAATAAATTTGATGTTTCGCCTAAAGATCAACGAGCAATACGAGTACGAAATATGGCAGAAGCATCAAAAGGAGTAAACCAAATGACATCGGTGTTAACAATCCTTATTTTTGTTATAGGTATGGGAACATTAATTGCAGGGATAGTTGGAATTGCTAATATTATGATTTTTGTTGTTAAAGAACGTACCAAAGAATTAGGAATTCGTAAAGCATTAGGGGCTACTCCAAAATCAATTGTAACAATGATAATGTTAGAATCAGTACTTGTAACTGCTTTAGCTGGGTATTTAGGATTGTTAGTTGGAATGGGAGTTTTAGAATTAATAGGGGATAGTTTAAAAGTATATTTTATTACGAATCCTACGGTAAGTACCAGTTTAATTGTTGGGGCAACCGTACTTTTAATAATAGCAGGAACCATTGCGGGGTATGTTCCAGCAAAGCGAGCAGCAAGTATAAAACCAATTGTAGCACTTAGAGACGAATAATATGTTTAGATTTTTAGTAGATAGAGATTCTTGGCAAGAAATTTACGATAGTTTACGTAAAAACAGATTCCGTACTATAGTTACTATGATAGGGGTTTGGTGGGGTATCCTATTGTTAATAGGATTACTTGGGTCTGCAAGGGGAATGGAAAATTCATTTAATAGACTTTTTGGTGATTTTGCAACAAATAGTGTGTTTATTTGGGGAGAAGTTACTAGTAAGCCATTTAGAGGGTTCCAAGAAGGAAAAAGAGTTCGTTTGACCTTATCTGATACCAAAATTGTAGAAGAAAATATTGAAGGAATTGAATTTTTAGTTCCTAGAAATAGAAATCAAGGCTTTGTAGTACGAAATTTTTTATCAGGAAATTATACCGTATTTGGTGATTACCCTTTATTGGATAAAGTCCAGAAAAAGAAACTAACTCATGGAAGGTTTATCAATCAAAGTGATATTGATGAAAAAAAGAAAATAGTAGTTATCTCAGAAGATATTTATAAACAGTTGTTCGAGAAGGATGAAGAAGCAGTAGGGCAATACATTCAAATAAATAACATGAACTTTAAAGTGGTTGGAATGTTCAAGAATGGAAATGCCAATATGGGCCCTACAAGTGATATCCATATTCCTTTTACTACTTTTCAGCAAATATATAATCAAGGAGAAGAAATACTCTTTATGATGATTACTGGAAAACCAGAGTATGACATCAAGCAAATTGAATTGGACACCAAATTATTATTAAAAAACTTGAATAATATACACCCAAAAGACAAACGAGCTTTTGGAGGATTTAATTTGGGAAGAGAATTTAAAAAATTTACTGGTTTTTTAACAGGAATGCAGTTTTTAACATGGTTTGTAGGAATTGCAACATTGATAGCAGGAGTTTTTGCTATTGGAAATATTTTATTAATAACAGTTAAAGAACGAACTAAAGAAATTGGAGTACGTAGAGCCCTAGGAGCTACTCCTTTTGAAATTAAACGTCAAATAGTAATGGAGGCAGTGTTGCTGACATTAGTTGCTGGTTTGCTTGGGATTATATCAGGAGGATTGATATTAATGATTGTAGACGCAGCGTTTGGACAAGGGCCAGATGCAACATTAGTGAATGCATCCGTATCTATTCCTGTAGTATTTTTAGCGTTAACAATATTAATTGTTTTAGGGACATTAATAGGGCTAATACCCGCTTATAAAGCAACAAGTGTAAAGCCGATAGATGCCTTAAGAGAAGAGTAAATTAATTAATAGAAATCAATCAAAATTAGAATTTATAAAATTAAGAATAATGAGTAAAGGACTTAAAATAGCATTAGCAGTAGTAGGACTTGGTTTGTTAGTGGTAGTAATGAAATTTTTTGCAGATAAAAATTCAAAAGCTGCTGTTGAGTATAAAACAGAACAACCATTTAAAGCGAGTATAGTTACAAAAACAGTAGCAACAGGAAAAGTAAACCCAGAGGAGGAAATAGAATTAAAACCTCAAATTTCAGGGATAGTATCCGAAATATTAGTTGAGGAAGGGGATAAAGTAAAAAAAGGCGATTTAATTGCGCGTATTAGAGTAGTACCCAATGCACAAAATTTAGCAAGTGCTCAAGGAAGAGTGAAAGCAGCACGATTGTCTTTTGAGAATACCAAAACGGTATATGATAGGAATAAAGTATTATTTGAAAAAGGGGTAATTTCTAAGCAGGATTTCGAAACTAGTGAGTTGTCCTATCAGCAAGCTAAACAAAATTTGAGTCAATCTCAAAACGATTATCAAATCATTAAAAAAGGATCTGTAGTGGGGTCAGGAAGTGCTGCTAATACTAATATTATCGCTCAAATATCAGGGACTATATTAGAAATTCCAGTGCGAGAAGGGAATCAAGTAATCGAGAGTAATACATTTAATGCAGGAACTACCATTGCTACTGTTGCGGATATGAGTAAAATGATATTCGAAGGAAAGGTTGATGAAGCTGAAGTAGGAAAGCTAAAGGAAGGAAGAGAGATTATTATCAAACTTGGAGCGATAGAAGGAAAAGAATTTCCAGCAAAGTTAACTTTTGTAGCTCCTAAAGGAAAAGAAGAGTCAGGAGCAGTACAATTTACGATAAAGGCAGATGTAAGAATTGATAAAGATGCTTATGTGCGTGCAGGGTATAGTGCAAATGCTGAAATTGAATTAGAGAAGAAAGATTCAGTATTTTCTATTAAAGAATCTTTGTTACAGTTTAATAGAATTACTGAGGAGCCATTTGTTGAGGTAGAAACAGGTGATCAGAAGTTTAAAAAAGTAGATGTGAAGTTGGGGATCTCTGATGGTATTAATGTAGAGATTTTAGAAGGTTTAAAAGATGACGATAAAATTAAAGTCTGGAATAAAGCTTCAGAGGAAAATAATGACGATGAAGATGAAGATGATGAATAATATACAAAAAATACAAATGAAAAAAATAATTATAGTTTTAGCAGCGGTAATGACTTCTTTTTCTTTTGCACAAGAAAAAAAATGGAGCTTGAAGGAGTGTGTAAATTATGCCTTAGAAAATAATATCTCGGTAAAGCAAGCGCAATTGACTAATCTGAACAATGAGCAAGATATAAAATCGTCAAAAGGACAATTTTTGCCTTCTGTAGGGGCGGTTGCTTCACATAATTTAAATATTGGTAGTCAAGAAATTTACACAAATAATTTTGTTGATCAAACAAATCACTCTACTAATGTAGGGGTTAATATTTCTCAAACTATTTTTAATGGATTTAGGAATACTAATTTATACAAACAATCCCAATTGAATTTAGAAGCAAGTGAATTAGAGCTGTCTAGAATCAAAGACGATATTTCTTTAAATGTGGTAAATTCATATTTAAACATACTATTCAATATAGAAAATTTAGCAGTAGCACAATCACAATTTTTATTTAGTGAAAAGCAGTTGACTAGAGTAAAGGATCTGGTAGATGCAGGGGTCCAGCCAAGAGGTAATTTGTTAGATATTGAAGCTACGTTAGCAAATGATGAACAACGCGTTATTACTGCTGAAAATAATTTGATTTTAGCAAAACTAACATTATCTCAATTATTGCAGTTGCCGGCTACTGATTTCGATGTCTCAGCTATTGAAGTAGGATCACCATCGGAACAATTATTATATGAAAACTCTAATTCAGTATATAATGTAGCTGTAGAAAATAGAAGTGAAATTAAATCTGCTGAAAAGAATATTGAGGTAGCTCAATTGTCAACAAAAATTTCTAAAGCAGGATATATGCCAAGTTTATCTGCGAGCTATTCTTATGGTACGGCTTCTCGTTTTTCTAATTTGAATAGTCTTGTTTCTGATGGTTCAGGTGGGTTTGTAGAAGTTAAAGAAGCTCCGATATTTAAACAATTTGAAAATAATTTGGGGCATAGTTTTGGGCTTAATTTAAACATTCCAATTTTCTCTAGATTTCAGAATAAAACAGCTGTAGCGAAATCAAAAGTTCAAGAGGAAAATGCATTGTTGAATTTTGAACAGGCTAAATTAACCTTACAATCTAATATTGAACGCGCTTTTGCAGATGCAAGAGCTGCACTAAAAACGTATGCTGCAGCACAAAAATCATTAAGTGCGCAACGACTGTCTTTTGATAATGCGCAAGAGCGTTATAATATTGGGGCAATGAATTCTTTTGATTTAGATCAAGCTAGAAATAAATTGGTAACTGCAGAAGGATCAATGATAAACTCAAAGTATGATTTTGTATTCAAGTCTAAAGTGTTAGATTTTTATGCAGGAAAATCATTGATTGATTAATGTTTTGAATGTTATTTTGAGCTTGTCTAAGGGTGAAAAAACTGCTATTTCAAATATGAAGTAGCAGTTTTTTTATGATTACAATTTATATCTAAATAGAATTACCGACTTTTGCGTAAAATTTATAGCTCGTGTCTTATATATTACAAATAGAAACCTCAACAACCAATTGTTCAGTAGCAATCTCTAAAAATGGAGAAACTATTGCTGTAAAGGAAGTTAGTAATGGGTATTCACACGCAGAAAATCTACATATCTTTATTAAAGATATTTTGGTTGAAAATACGTTAACGTATACTGATTTAAACGCTGTAGTAATAAGTAAAGGTCCAGGGTCCTATACAGGATTACGGATAGGAGTATCTACAGCTAAAGGATTGTGTTTTGCATTAGGTATTCCGTTGATTTCTTTAGAAACCCTAGAGGTGTTAGCATATCAAATAAAAGTTTCAGAGGGAGTTATTGTACCTATGATTGATGCAAGGAGAATGGAAGCATACACAAAAGTATTTGATGCTAATTTTAATGAGTTAAGAACGATTGAAGCAGAAATTTTAGACGATACTTCTTTTATTACCTATTTAGAACAAGGGAAAGTGGTTTTTGTAGGAAATAAAACAGAGAAAACTCAAGAAATTATTCAGCATGAAAATGCGGTTTTTATTGATAGTCTTCCGTCCGCAAAGGAAATGAGTATGTTGGGGTATCTTAAGTACAAAAAAAACCACATCGAAGATGTGGCTTATTTTGAACCTTATTATTTAAAAGATTTTTTAGTTACTCCTGCTAAAAAGAGGGCTTAACCTTTTTTCTGTATTTCCACTGCGTGTGGGTAAGGAATTTCAATACCTGCTTTGTCAAGTGCTATTTTGCAACTTTCTAGCGTTCCAAAATATACATCCCAATAATCAGCTGTTGTAGCCCATGGTCTTACTGCAAAATTTACTGAACTATCTGCTAATTCAGATACGTTTACTGTTGGAGCAGGATTATTCAATACTTGCGGGTTGTCAGTTAAAGCTTTTAATAAAACAGCTTTAGCTTCTTTAATATCTTCATCATAGCCTATACCAATGGTTAAATCGACACGTAATTTACCTTCAGTAGAATAGTTAATGATATTCCCATTAGATAAGGTTCCATTAGGAATAATAACTTCTTTGTTTTCAGGGGTGTTTATTTTTGTTGTAAAAATTTCTATTTCTTTAACTACTCCTAGTTCTCCTTGTGCTTCAATTAAATCCCCTATTTTGAAAGGTTTGAATATCATAATTAGTACTCCTCCAGCAAAGTTAGCTAATGACCCTTGTAAGGCTAAGCCAATTGCCAAACCTGCAGCTGCTAGTATGGCTGCAAATGAAGTTGTTTCTATTCCTAAAACTCCTAAAAGTGTTACAATTAATACGATCTTTAAGGTCCAACCTAATAGGTTAAGTAAAAATTTTTGAAGGCTTTTTTCATAGCCCCTCTTATCCATTATTTTATTGGTTTGCTTTAATATTTTTTTGATTACCCATGAACCTATGACCCATATTAAAATCGCTTTTAAAATTGGTAATCCGTAGATTTCTACATAACCTAAAATTTGTTCGAAACTTAAATTTTCCATTTATTGTTTTATTGTTTAATTAATAATAATGCTTTGTCGGTATTTTCTGTCGGTAATTGACAAGCGGAATTCTCACAAATATAAATGTATGTTTGTTTAGGAGTGGTTCTATCTTTCAATAAAGGAAAACTAGCCGATAAAACGTTATTTTCTTTCGATGTGTTGTTGCCAGCAAATAGTGTATTTGGTAAATAATGTTTTTTTAATGTATTTATTTTCAATAAAGCATCATTACCGCAAACAACAATTTCTTGAAATTTTTCAGAATTCATTAAATATACATCTAACCAATTAGAAAATCCTGAGCCATAGTTATTGATTTGGGGGATGATGTTATGGAGCATTTTTTTAGCGGTTTCAGTATATGTTTTATTGTTGAAATGAATTCCAAGGATAAATAAGTTTTTGGCCATTATTGAGTTACTAGCAGGAATTACATTATCTCTATATTCGGTATTTCTAACAACTAATTTAGGATCGTCATCTGAAGTGAAATAAAACAAGTTATTATCTTTGTTATAAAAATGAGAAAAACAATAGTCTGTTAAGCTTTTAGCATTGATAAGCCACTTAGGATCTAAGGTATTTTCATATAATTTAATGAAGGCTTCAGTCACAGTAGCATAATCTTCTAAATACCCGTTAATGCTACTTTTTCCGTTTTTAAAATTATGAAATAGTCCACCATCTTTTTTTTGTAAATTATTAAGGATAAAGTTGGCGTTTTTTAAAGCAATTTGGAGGTATTTTTTATCTCCTAAAGCTTCATAAGCGTCAAGATATCCAGTAAGCATTAAAGCATTCCATGAAGTTAATGTTTTGTCGTCTAAAGAAGGTTTTTTACGTGTGTTTCTCACATTGTGTAAAGTATTTAAGCATGCAGTAATGGTTGTTTGGAGTTGAGTGATAGTGATATCAAATTTCTTAGCAATCTTTTTATCATTATCTTTTCTGGTGAGTACATAATTATTTTTTTCCCAATAGCCATATTCACTAACATTGTAATAATCAGCAAACAGTTTGTAATCGTTTTTTAAAATAGTTTTTAGTTCAACTTTATTCCATACATAAAATGCGCCTTCCTCCTTTTCTCCTAAGTGATTATAACTATCGGCATCTAATGAGGAGTAGAAATATCCTTTTTTATGATACAGTTCTTGTGCTACAAATTGAAGTGTTTTTTCAATCGTTGACTTATATAAAACATTTTTAGTTAATTTATAGGCTTGAGCATATAAGCTAACCAGTTGCCCATTGTCATATAGCATTTTTTCAAAATGAGGAATGTGCCATCTGATATCAGTTGAATATCTTGAAAATCCACCGTCTATATGGTCGAAAACACCACCATAAGCCATTTTCGTAAGGGTTAGGTTTACGTATTCTAGTAATGCAGTATCATTGTGTAAATGAGCGTATTTTAATAAGAACGCATAATTATTAGGGAGCATAAATTTTGGAGCCCTTTTTGCCCCTCCATATTTATGATCAAATGATTTTTTCCATTGATCAACTATCGGAGTAATATTTTTTGTATTAAAAGTAATATCGTTAGGGTTTGAAACAACTAAATCTGATGTGATAATCCCTTGTTCTAGTTTATTAGCATAGTCAATAAATTTTTGAGGGTGCTCTTGGAATTGTTTTTGCAGTTGTTCTAGGGCAGAAATCCATTGGTTTTTCCTAAAATAAGTACCTCCCCAAACGGGCCTTCCATCAGGTAAAGCAATCACATTCAATGGCCAACCACCGCTACCTGTTAATAGTTGTATTGCACTCATGTATACTTGATCAACGTCTGGACGCTCTTCTCTGTCTACTTTAATAGCAATGAAATGATCATTCATTATTTTAGCAACTGCCGTATTTTCAAAACTTTCTTCCTCCATTACATGGCACCAATGACATGCGGAATACCCAATGCTAATAATGATAAGTTTATTTTTAGTTTTAGCTTGATTTAACGCATTTTCACTCCATGGTTTCCAGTTTACAGGATTGTGAGCATGTTGTAATAAATAGGGGCTAGTTTCTTTACTTAACGCGTTAGTGAATTCATGCTTTGTTGGTACAGGGGTGTTATTTTGCCCTTTGCAACTAAATAATAATATAAGCAAGAAGGAAGTAGTTAAGTGTTTCATACTTCAAAGTTAGCGAATTCAGCGCATAAAAAAGCACTCATTACTGAATGGTTATGAGTGCTTTTTTATGTTTTATTTGAGTGTTTTTAGCTTTATTTACATGTGAAATTATCCGTTTAAGGCAACAACGGATGATATTTTACCTGGAATCATTTCTTTTAGAGTAGCTTCAATTCCACTTTTCAAAGTCATTGTTGAGGAGGGACATCCGCTACAAGCGCCTTGTAAAATAACTCTTACTTCTTGTGTAGCTTCATCATATGATTGGAACATAATGTTCCCTCCGTCACTTGCCACGGCTGGTTTGATATATTCATTTAAAACATTGACAATTTCTGTAGAAATATCATCTAAATCGTCAATATTTAAATTGATTTCTGGGGCGATTTCTTTTGTAGGTTTTTCAGCGGTAGTATCAACAATCATATTACCTTCTGCAATGAAATCTCTAATCACTTCTCTAATATCATTTGCAATATCAGTCCATTCAGCTAAATCATATTTGTTAATAGAAACATAGTTTTTGTCAATAAAAATTTCTTTTACGAATGGGAAGTGAAATAACTTTGTAGCTAAAGGAGAAATTTTAGCTTCATCAATGTTCTTAAACTCAAAAATAGTATCTACTAATTTTTTATTGGCAACAAATTTCATTGCGCTAGGATTAGGAGTACTTTCAGCGTATACAGTAACAGCTACTTTTTTTGTAGTTACTACGTCATTATCTACAGCTTGTTTACCAGTATTTAAAAAATCTTGTATTTGTTCTGCTACATCATTTTCTATCGCTGCCCATTCAACAATATTATATTTTTCTACAGCAATAAAATTACCTGAGATGTATATTTTTTTTACAAATGGCAAGTAAAATAGCTCTCTTGCTAATTGAGAATTATTTGCTTCGTCAATATTGTTAAATTCAAAGTTTTGATGCGCTGTTAAAAAATGATTTGATTCAAATTTTACAATATTAGGCGAAGAAGTGTGAGATATAGTGATTTTATGAGTCTCCATAAAGAAAATTTTTATGCAAAAGTACTGAATTACTTTGTCTTGGAAAATATTAATTGTATTTTATAAGTAGGGTTTTTGGATAAATAAATGTTTTTAATAGGTGTACTAATCGATTTTTTTTTATATTTGAAAATTATCAATTTTACCTGAATTTTAAGGAATTATCTATGCTTTTCCGGACAGTATGGACACTAATGAAATTAAAATATGACAAAGAACATTTATATTTTTATAGCACTGTTTGCCTTTCTAGGTGCTAATGCACAAGAAGGAATACCAACATATTCTGATTATTTAACGGATAATCTGTACTTAATTCATCCATCAATGGCAGGTGCTTCTAATTGTTCTAAATTAAGAATAACCGGACGTCAACAGTGGTTTGGGCAAAAAGATGCTCCGGCATTAATGACAGCAAGTTTTAATACTCGATTTAATGATATAGCCCCTTCTGCTGCAGGGATTATTTTGTTTAATGATAAAAATGGATACCATTCACAAACGGGAGCATATTTAACTTATGCACACCATATCATGCTAGGAAGAAATACGATTGATTTAAATCAAGTTTCTTTTGGTTTAAGTGTAGGGTTAATTCAAAGTAGTTTAGATCAGACAGAGTGGGATTTAAGGTGGTCAACTTCTCCAGGTGTTCCAGGTCCTATTGATCCTGCTGCTAATTCAAATGAGAGAATATCAAGTGCTTACTATAATGTTGATTTTGGAGTGTCATACCATTTATTAGATTTTTACGCACACTTAACGATTAAAAATTTAATGGGTACAGGAAGAAAATTATATACTGTACAAGAAAGTGCAAACTTGCAACGTTTTTTAATTTCAATGGGATATGTTTTTTCAGGAATTAATAGTGATTGGTCAGTAGAACCTTCTGTGTTATTTCAACATATATCTCAAACAAAAGAAACGCAATTTGACGTGAATGCTAAAGTGTATAAAAAAGTAGACTTTGGAAAAGTATGGGGAGGAATATCATATAGAAGAAGTTTAGATGGAGCAGAATACGCTACTGCAACTGGATCAGGTGCAGGGCAAAAATTACAATATATTACTCCGTTTGTAGGGGTTAATTTTAATAAATATATGTTTGGGTATACATACTCACACCAAACCGGGCAAGTAAAATTGATTGATGGAGGTTTTCATCAAATTACTTTAGGTATTAACTTAAATTGTAGACCAGAAAAATACGATTGTAACTGTCCTGGAATTAACTAGGAAAATACATACATAATTAAAAAAGCCTCACAATTTGTGAGGCTTTTTTAATTATGTATCTGTCCCGTCCTGAAATAAGTTGACACAAAATCGACTTATTATGAGTAAAGAAACAAACAGTAGCGTTAAGCGTACGCAACGCGATTACAACTTAGGCTTTAAATTAGTCTTTGTATCCGAAGTAGAAAAAGACAAGGTTTTAAGAAGTAAAATCAAGTACAAAAAGGATAGTATATAGTAAAAATTGTTATTAAACAGGAGTGATGACAAAATATGTAAAATGAATATAGGAAAACTACAGTTTGTTTTTAAAAGACATTACATATTATAGGGCTAACCTTCAATGGAGTGATTATTTTTTGTCTGTTATGTGGTAAAATTGATAACAATTACAAGTATAACATCTCATTAGTTTTAACATACTTATCGATAATTAAGCATCATAGTGATGTGTTTCTTTTTAATATTTTTGCTTCTTTAAATTTTAAAACTATAACTTATTATGGGAAAAGGTTTTTTTAAGGTTCCAAACCCAGTAAACGAACCAGTAAAGTCGTATGCTCCTGGAACGTCAGAAAGAGAAGCGGTATTAGCTACTTACAAAGAAATGTTTAACAGTAAAGTGGATATTCCTTTATATATCAATGGAGAAGAGATTAGAACTGGAGATATCAGTACCATATCAGCTCCTCATGATCATCAGCATATTGTTGGAACTTATCATAAAGCGGATAAAACTTTAATAGAAAAATCAGTTACTACAGCTTTAGAAGCGAGAACTAAATGGGCGGTTTTACCATGGGAGCAACGTGCTGCCATTTTTTTAAAAGCTGCAGACTTAATTGCAGGTCCTTATAGATCAAAAATTAATGCTGCTACTATGATTTCTCAATCTAAGAATGTATTTCAAGCAGAAATAGATGCAGCATGTGAGTTAATAGACTTTTTACGTTTCAATGTAAAATTCATGTCTGATATTTACAATGAACAACCTGTAAGTTCAGAGGGAGTGTGGAATAGAATTGAACACAGACCTTTAGAAGGTTTTGTTTATGCAGTTACACCATTTAATTTTACTGCAATTGCTGGTAATTTGCCAGCTAGTGTAGTAATGATGGGAAATGTTTGCGTATGGAAACCAAGTAATAACCAAATTTATTCTGCGAAAGTAATTGTAGATATATTTAAAGAAGCAGGTTTGCCTGATGGTGTAATAAACGTTGTTTACGGTAGTGCTTCGATGGTTTCTGAAACATTATTAGCAAGTAGAGATTTTGCAGGATTACATTTTACAGGTTCTACAGAAGTATTCAATATGCTTTGGACTAAAATAGGGAATAACATTAGTAACTATAAATCATACCCAAGAGTTGTTGGAGAAACGGGGGGGAAAGACTTTATTATTGCTCACCCAAGTTCTAAACCTCAGCAAGTAGCAACAGCTATATCTAGAGGGGCTTTTGAATACCAAGGACAGAAATGTTCAGCAGCATCAAGAGTTTACTTGCCTAAATCAATAGCAAACGAAGTTTTAGACCTAGTAAAGATTGATGTTAACTCATTTAAAATAGGGGCTCCTGATGATCCAAGTAACTTTATAAATGCAGTTATTCATGAAAGATCTTTCGATACGTTAGCTACTTATATTGAACAAGCTAAAAAAGATGTTGATGCTGATATTATCGTTGGGGGTGGATATGACAAATCTAAAGGTTATTTTATTGAACCAACAGTTATTGTGACGACCTCTTCAAACTACGAAACGATGTGTACTGAATTATTTGGACCTGTAGTAACTATTTATATTTATGAAGATGTGGATTGGTCTGAAACGTTAAAATTAGTAGACTCTACTTCTGAATACGCATTAACTGGTGCTGTATTCTCTCAATGTAGATATGCTTTAACAGAAGCAACTGTAGCTCTGCAAAACTGTGCTGGTAATTTCTATATCAATGATAAGCCAACTGGAGCTGTTGTAGGTCAACAACCATTTGGAGGTGCTAGAGGCTCCGGAACAAATGACAAAGCAGGATCTATCTTAAACTTACAACGTTGGGTATCTCCCCGATTAATTAAAGAAACTTTAGTATCACCAGAAAACTACAGATACTCTTTTTTAGGGTAATAAGTATATTTTGATAAATTACAAAAGGCATCATTTTAAGTATAATGATGCCTTTTTCTGTGAGAGACTTTAGAGTTATTTACTCCAATGATAATTTTTCTGTTTGCCTTGTTTTTTTATCGCTTTTAACATGGCGTTTTCTAAATTGTTATTTAGGTTTCTCTTCTTTTTTTCTATTGTAATGTATTTTTTTCGTTTACTATTTTCTTCTTGTATTTGTTGTTTGATAAGGCTTCGTTCTGCTCTCTTTTTTTTGACATATATTTGAAGTTCTTTATCAGATTTTCCTTGTAGCTCTTTAGGTAATAGTTGTTTGTCTATTTTTGAATAGCTAAAGTTTTTTTCTTCTGTTTCAGCATCTACTAAATCCCAAGAACTGTTTTTGTAAAAAGAGGAACTTTTACTTATAGTTCTACTCACTTCATTAGCCTTCCCGTATTTTGAAGCATTACTGTCTTGTAATGCTTGAGTAGCAACTTTTTTTCTTCCTTGTCGGCCATACGGAATATAGGTTTTATTTAGTTTGATGTTTAACTCCAAAATATAGTTGTCATATGGAGAAGGAATGTGAACAGTTTGCTGGTTTTGATTGATGGACATATAATCGCCATTGGTCAGTTTAGCACTGTGATGCCACATACTAGTAATGCCGTCATTATAATTTCCACAATAAATGGTGTTAATGTTAATTTGTTTTTCTTTTGCATTAGTAGTTGCATTCATGTAGTTAATTGGGCCTTGTGTAAAAGGTTCATTTCCTGCAATAAATATGAGTTTTAAATCACGCTCATTACTTCCCCAGTCTAATTGATTAATTGAAGTTTGAATTACTTGTCCGCAATACTCACTCCCACCATTGGTAGTTAATGAAAATAGTTTTTCAGAAATGTAATCAAGGTCACTAGTAAACGCACTTACTTGCCTGATAAAACCACTATCGTTCGATAACTGATCATTACCATACTCATACAATGCAATTTTTAAATCAGGTCTTTCATGGTTACATCTAGCATAAGAAAGTTCATTTACTATTTCCCATAATTGAGCCCTTGCTTGATCTATAAGTCCGTCCATACTATTGCTGGTATCAAGAAGTAAAGCGACCTTTATAGTGCTACTTTTTAACGGATTAGTGGCTTCTTTTAACTCAGATAAATTATTTTTTATCGGTTTTGTTTCAGCTTTGCAGGCTAATAAACTGAATGATAAAGCAAATAAACTTATTGTTTTTATAGTTTTCATAATTTATAGTTTTAGGTTATTTTTTTAATTCTTTAATATCTATATTTCCATTTGGTGATACTACGTAGTATTTATGATTTGTTTTTGGTTGTGGCGTAGGTTTAGGTTGTTCCTTTGGTTTTGGGTAGAATAGCAGTTTTAAATCCATTCCTACTTGTACTACAGGCTCTAGGATACTTGGGTTCATGACAATATCGTAGTTTTCGTAGGTTAGTGGTTGATAGTAATATGAGGTTAGCTTTTGTGCTTTAGTAATTCCTTTACTCTTTTTGATAGCTTCAAAGGATATACTGTTAAAAGCTTGGTAACTGTGATAGAAATCTTTTGGGAAATAACAGTACTTATTGTCAGCTACTTGAGTATTAAATGTTTTAAAATCAAAACCTAGCGTGGTGTAGAAAGTTTTTTTCTCCGCTACTAACTTTAGTAATGCATCTTGAAGTTTTTTATATACTAAGTGAATGTCTTTTATAAAATAATCTACTTTCACAAGGTTGTAGATTTCATTTTTGGCACAAGCTGCTAGGATTTTTTCGAACTGAAGGGTTTTGGTAAACCGAATATGGATATTTTGCTGTAATTCAAATCCTTTAGGAACTTCGTTGTATTTTTTACTGAATAGTTTCTTCTCTACAGCTACTTCGTACCTGGGAACAAAAGATATAACATCTATTGTAATGTCTTTCGTTAATATTCCTTGAGACGCTAGGTTTGTTTTCATGTTGTCTATACGCTCCTTCATTAAGCTATGAGTTTCTTCCGCAGTAGTACCAATTTGTGCTAAATTAAATACGGCAGTATAGGAGCTGGCTTTTACATTACACAAGGCTTTTAAATCGATAGTAATATTATTATTGGTAGAAAGATTTGTTTGATGCTGTTTTGGAGGTTGGCCATAAATAACAGCGTTACCGAGCCCGGAAGTAATGTTTTGCCTTGAAATTTTTTCATGAGTAGCGTTTCCTTTGTGCTGTGCAAAGCATATTATTGGAAGAATGAATAATACATTTAAAAATAATTTTTTCATAATAACTGTTTTTAAAAACTCATCATGAGTTGATTTTATTTAAAGTAAAATTACTAACAGGTATCCTTAAGAAAAACCCAAAATGAGGGAACTAAACACTTGATTGAGGGAAGTTGTTATTTATATGAGTGAAGGATATTAAAATAGAAGAAAAATGGTCTTATTTTAACGAAATGTATATTCTGTTAATTATAAAGTACGTAAGTTTATGGGAAATTAGAACTTATTTTTAGTAAATGAAATACCTTATATACATAATACTGTTTTTTACATCAATAGGTGTGTTTTCACAAGATGATAAGTATTCAGAGGATGAAAGTAAACTTTTTTATCTTAAAGGAGAAGTATTATTAAAGGAGTCGTCTAGTCCAATGTCTGATGTAGAAATACAAGTATTAGGAGGTAGTTATACCAAAACTTCTTTATCTGGAGGATTTAGACTTAAGGTTAAAATTGGTGATGAAATAGTAATTAGCCACCCGGATATTGAAACAGTACATCATGTATTAAAAAATAATGATGATAGATTAACAGTATATATTGAAGAGTTAAAAGGGAGTAAAAAGGGAGCAACTCAAAAAAGAAAAAATAACAATGCAAGAACTTTTGAAGAACTGATTGATTCTGCTAAAAAGGTATATAAAACAGATGCGAAACAAGGAGCTGAGTTTGTAACTAAGTCACTATTAATACCTAAAAAACTGAGTAATCAACAAAAGGCTACCGCGTATAATGTTTTAGGGAATATATATATGCATTGGAAACAATATGACTTAGCAACTGCTAATTATATAAGAAGTTTAACATATAAAAAAAATGTAGCTGTTCAGTTGAGTTTGGCAAAAAGTTATTTTAAAAATAAAACATATACAGCTGCAGTTGTAGCGTATAATAATATTGATGAGGCTGTGTTGTCAAATTGGCAAAAAATTGTATTGAATGAAGAATTAGGAGATGTTTACGCAGCTAAAAATGAATTTTCAACAGCTGAAAAATATTATAATAAAGGGTTAGTAATTGCCAATAAACATTTAATAACTCCTAAAATAACCGATTTAAACTCTAAATTAGGAAAGGTTACTTTTTCTCAAGGGAAAGTAGTGCAAGCATCTGAGTATTTTGATAATTCGTTAGATTTATCTTCTAGGGAAAATGTACAGCGAGCTGCAGTAGAAAAAGGTCGTGTAGCCGATTTTTATAATTCAAATCAGCAATTTGATCAAGAAATTGCTTTGCGAAAAAAAAATCTTAAAGAATTAGAAGGTTTAGATGTAGAGGTCCTTATTGAAAATAGTTTGCATGAGCCAGATTCATTAACTACTCAAAAAAGTAATTATAAAATAGCGAATGCCTATGTACAGCAAGCAAAGTATAATGATGCAATACCGTATCTAGAAAAAAGTATTTCTGAAGCGAATAAAAAATCAGATTTAATTATAGAAAAAGATGCTACTAGGAAGTTATCTGAGGTATATAAAACAGTTGGGGAGTATACTAAAGCGTTGGAAAGCTATCAAAGCTATGTCGACTTGGTTGATAGAGTATATTTAAAAAAGGAACAACAAATAGCAAACGTATCTAAGGTTGGAAGAGATTTAATTAAGCAACAACAACGTATTATTGGTTTAGAGGATGAACGAAAACTATCAGAAAATAAATTATTACTCGCTTCAAAAGATAATGAATTACAAAATGAACGAAATAAGCAACAGGGCATTGTTATTTACTCGCTTTTAGCAGGGGTGTTATTATTGTTATTGTTGGCCTTTTATATGTATAGGAATATGAAGCAGCAACGAGTGAATAATAATTTACTAGCATTAAAATCATTGCGCTCTCAAATGAATCCTCATTTTATATTCAATGCATTAAATTCAGTGAATAGTTTTATAGCATCAAATGATGAACGTACAGCAAATAGGTATTTAACTGATTTTTCAAAGTTAATGCGTGCCGTTTTAGAAAATTCTGAAGAAGATTTTATAGCTCTTTCCAAAGAGATAGAATTATTACAATTATATACCAAGCTGGAACATTTTAGGTTTCAAGATAAGTTTGATTATGACATAACTGTTGATGAAACAATTAATGTAGAGGAGTTTTTGATACCTCCAATGTTATTACAACCATATATAGAAAATGCTGTATGGCACGGATTGCGTTATAAAGAGAAGAAAGGGGTGCTTCAAATTAGGATAAAAGCTCATACCGATAATGAGTTACAGATAGTAATTGAAGATAATGGTATCGGTAGAGAAAAGTCAAAAGCATTAAAAACTGTACATCAGAAAAATCAAAACTCAAAGGGAATGGGGAATATAAAAAAAAGAGTGGCAATATTAAATGAAATGTACGCCGATAAAGTAGCTGTTTTTATTGAAGATATCGCTAATCATGGAGGAACAAAAGTAATATTGACACTTAAAAAGGATTAAGATGAAATTAAAAACAATACTTGTAGAAGACGAAGTAAGAAGTAGAGAGATACTGCGTAATTATATTGCTAAATATTGCCCAAATATTGAACTGATAGGAGAGGCATCAGGAATAGAAGAAGGATTAAGTTTGATTGAGAATAATGCGTTGGATTTAGTGTTTTTAGATGTAGAAATGCCCTATGGAAATGCCTTTGATTTACTAGATAAAGTTGAAAATAGAACTTTTGAGACGATATTCGTAACTGCCTACGATCACTATGCCGTTGAAGCATTGAATAATCAAGCATCATATTATTTATTAAAGCCAATTTCTATTGATGACTTAATTACTGCGGTTGAAATAGTTACAGATATTAAACAAAAAGAGAGTGCATTAGCAGAAGCGATTTTAACGCCAAAAAATGAAATAGTATCAGGGAAAATAACAGTACCCCAACAGAATGGATTTGAAGTACTAAAAACATCAGAAATATTATTTTGCAAGGCAGATGATAACTATACAGAAATTCATATGCAAACTGGAAAAATATTAGCTAGTAAAACTTTAAAATACTTTGAAGAAGCATTGCAAGAGTTTGGTTTTTCACGGATACACAAATCCTATGTGGTTAACGTAAATTCAATAGTAAAGTATAAAAAAGGGAAAGGAGGGAGTGTAGTGTTAGAAAATGATAAAGAACTTCAAGTGGCTCCTTCACGAAAAGCGGCATTATTAAATTATTTTAAGTAATACGAAATAATATAAGTTATGATTATAAAAGAGGTAAGAGGAAAAGCACCACAAATACCAGAAGATTGTTTTATAGCTGAAAATGCAACAATTGTTGGTGATGTGACTATGGGCAGGCAATGTAGTGTATGGTTTAATGCAGTATTACGAGGAGATGTACATTTTATAAAAATGGGGGACAAGGTAAATATTCAAGATGGTGCAGTGATTCATTGTACTTATAAAAAGTATCCAACCATTATAGGGAACAATGTTTCTGTGGGACATAATGCCATTGTACATGGATGTACAATACATGATAATGTACTTATTGGTATGGGAAGTATTGTAATGGATAATTGCGTAGTACACTCCAATTCAATAGTTGCCGCAGGAGCAGTGGTTACTCAAAATACAGTAATTGAATCAGGAAGTATATATGCAGGAATCCCTGCTAAAAAAGTAAAAGATATTTCGACAGCCTTAAGTTCTGGAGAAATTGATCGAATAGCAGAGAACTATGTGGAATATTCTAGCTGGTTTAAGTAAGAGGGCTTTAGAGGGGTATAGGATTTATATAAATGAAAGAAGGAGGAGTATTCAAGATATACACTAGTCACACATGATTTATTGACTGATTAATATTTAACACTAAACCCTATTGAAATAAAGAATAGTTGGTTAGAACCATTTTAATTAGCTGTTCTGAGGTAGTTATTGCAGTTATAAATTGCTAGATTAGTTTTTAACTTAACAGATCAGATATTAGGAAGCCTAATTATTTTATGTATATAATTAATACTGCCGTAGAAACCCAAAAGTAGATGCTAAAAGCAATATTAACATCTTTTAATTAATAGTAAGGAAAGATATCGTTTAAACGAAAAAGCTAATTTAAAAATAAAAGCTGTATTTTTGAAAAGTGAAGTTAAAAAGGAACATAGCATTATTTTTTACTTGTTATTATTTAACAATAAGTATTGGGTTGTCATTGACTTTACATTTTTGTGGAGGTTCTCTAGCAGGAATGTCTGTTATTTCATCTGAATTAGTATGTGAAACTGAATTGGCCCAAGAAAAAATATGTTGTGCCAAAAAAAGTCCATTGGAGCTCGGATGTTGTAATGATACTGTGATTAACCTATCTGAAGTAGATAAAGATTCTCTTTTTGATTCATCTGATATTGTAAAGCTGTATCTATCAGTAGTGCAGCATGAAATATTCTATGTATTTAAGAATCCTTCATTTAAACATAAGCTCGCATTACCAAATTATACTTTTCAAAGTAATGCCCCTCCGCTCTATAAGCTTTACGGAACATATATACATTACGCTTAAGAGTACTTATAGCTACATTTTTTTATATAAAAATGATAGATAAGTGAGATTAAGTAATGCTTTATACTCTTTGAATTAAAGAGTCTGAGGCAATTTATTAATGCTAACCAGTACTAGGTTAGTAAAGTACGTAATGTATATGAAAAGAATAATAATGTTATTTTTTATGTTGCCCATTTTGAGTTTTTCGCAAAATGAAATTTCAGGAAGTGTAACAGAAGAAGTTAATGGGAAAGATGAACCCATTTTAGGTGCTAATGTATATTGGTCAGGAACAACAATAGGAGTAGTTACGGATGAAAAGGGAGCTTTTACGATACCGTATGCTAAAGAGTACACACAGCTAGTTGTAAGCTATATAGGATACCAGAATAAAAGAGTAGTCGTAACAAGTCCGAAGTTTGTAGTGGTAAAATTAATCCCTAGCAACGATTTAAACGCAGTAGTAGTTACTGCAGAAAAAAAAGCAACTCAGGTATCGCTTTTGGAACAACGTAACATAGTAACCTTAAATTCAAAGGAATTATTAAAAGCAGCGTGTTGTAATTTATCAGAAAGTTTTGAAACTAATGCGGCTATTGATGTGAATTTTTCTGATGCAGTAACTGGTACCAAACAAATTAAAATGTTAGGTTTAACAAATCCATATATTTTAATTACTCAAGAAAACATCCCTAGTGTTCGTGGAGCTTCTCAAGCTTACGGGTTAACATTTACTCCGGGTACGTGGTTAGAAAGTATTCAGATTACTAAAGGTTCAGGATCTGTAGTGAATGGTTTTGAAAGTATTGCAGGGCAAATTAATACGGAGCTCAAAAAACCTTTTTCTGATGATGCGTTTTTCGTAAACGCCTATGGATCAATAGATGGTCGATTAGAATTAAATACACATTTTAACCAGAAATTAAATGATAAATGGAGTACAGGGATGTATATTCATGTCAATAATCGTAGTTGGAAAAAAGATGGTAATAATGATGGTTTTATGGATGCTCCAATATCTAATCAACTGAATTTGATGAATCGTTGGCAATATGCAAATAAAGAGTCAGGTTGGGTCAGTTTTTTTGATTTCAGATATATGAAAGATGATAAGCAAGCTGGAGAATTAGATTTTGATTCAGAAATAGATAAGTTAACAACAAATGCGTGGGGGAGTGAGATAAATACCAAACGTATAGATATAAGTAATAAAACAGGTTTCGTGTTTAAAGACCAGAAATACAAAAGTTTCGGGTTACAAACATCCTATAGTAATCATGATCAAAAAGCATATTTTGGGTTAAGACGTTATGATATCAACCATCAAAGTATGTATTCAAATTTTATATACAATTCAATATTAAGCAATACTCAAAACAAATTCAAAACAGGGGTAAGCTTTACGTATGATCAGTATGAAGAGTTTGTTTTGAATACAGATATGGATAGAAAAGAGAATTCATTAGGCGCTTTTTTTGAATATACTTATGATAATGGCGATAATTTAAGTGTAGTAGCTGGGATCCGTGCTGATACTCATAATGTATTAGGAGAATTTATAACACCTCGTTTGCATATACGATACAACCCGTGGAAAAACTCAGTACTTAGAGGATCCGTAGGTAAAGGAAAACGTAGTGCTAGTATTTTTGCTGAAAATCAACATTACTTCGCTTCGTCAAGAGTGTTTAATGTGATGAATTCAGGAACAGGTGCTTATGGACTTGATCCTGAAGAAGCATGGAATTATGGGGTTAGTTTTTTACAGAAATTCAAACTGTTTGATAAAAAAGCAGATTGGTCAGTAGACTATTATGCTACAGACTTTATAAATCAAGTCGTAGTGGATGTTGATAGCAGTCCATATGAAGTATCATTTTACAATTTAAACGGAAAATCTGTAGCGCATAGTATTCAAACAGATTTTAATTATAATTTAGCAAAACATTTGGATATACGCTTGTCGTATAAATATTATAATGTAGTAGCTGATTATCAGTTTAACAGGTTGTCAAAACCATTATTAGCAAAGAATAGAGTACTGGCAAACATATCATATCAAACACATTATTTAAACACTAAAGGTGGGCGTTGGAAGTTTGATGCTACTTGGAATTGGATAGGGAAACAGCGTTTGCCAAATACAAGTAACAATCCAGTACAATATCAGTTAGGAACATATACATCTCCTCATAGTAGGTTAAATGCACAAGTAACAAGAGTGTTTACTAAGCAATTTGAAATGTATATTGGTGGAGAAAACATTATTGGATACAAACAAGATAACCCAATTTTGGCCTCAGATGATCCATTTGGAGCAAATTTTGATAGTACTATAATACATGCCCCTATTCAAGGGCTAACGGCATATGCCGGATTACGATTTATGATAAAATAATAATAACGAATAAAAACAAGTAAAATGAGAAAATTAATGACTTTAGTACTATTGTTTACAATGGTATCAATTAATGCACAAGAAAAAAGTAAAAGTAAAAAAGTAGTTATAAAAGTTAGTGGGATTTGTGATATGTGTAAGGATCGTATCGAAAAGGCAGCCTTTAAAACTAAGGGAGTAAAGTCTGCTGAATGGAGTGCAGAAAATCAAAGTTTAAGCTTGATTATTAATGAGCGTAAAACGGATGTATTAACTGTTCAAAATAGTATGGCTGCTATTGGACATGATACAGAAGCAGTTCAAGCAACTGATGAAGCATATAATGGTTTACATGGTTGTTGTAAGTATGAAAGAACATTTGGAGTAAAAAATAGTTGTGCAAAAAATTGCGAGAAGCCTTGTTGTAAAGATAAGAAAACTACTAAAAAGGGGTGTTGTGCTTCAAAGGAGGTAACTACAAAAACAAGTTGTGCTTCTAAAAAATAATACTTAATTTATTCTAAAGTATAAAAATAAAACCCCCAGAAATTAGGTTTTCTGGGGGTTTTGGCTAAAAATTGGTTAGGTTATTTTTTAATAAATTGTTTTGTGCTATTTGCAGTGTTGTTTTCCACTATAATAAAATACACTCCGCTATTCAATCTACTCACATTTATTTTTGATTTAATATTGTTTAATTCACCGCTGATTAATACCTGACCTAAAGTATTTACTATTCTATAAGATGATTTTTCATCATTTTTAGTAATTACGTTTAATTCATGGCCATTAACAGGATTAGGGAATATTGATAGATTTAATTCTTCTTTAATTGTTTTAGTTGAACTTGTTTTTGTACTACCAATACAGAAGTTTTTAGTGTCAGTTGAGTTGAACGAACCTCCTGATGCTAAAGTTGTTCCAGTACTTGTATTTGTTAATGTGTAAGAACCGTTTCCATAGTTACAACAGATACCATCACCGTATGAATCTTTAAATTCTAATGTGTAACATCCAATAGGAAGGCAATTGGTAATTGTTAGTGTACTTCCGTCTGCTTGATTTCCGTAAGTTCCTCCAGAAGCTACTATGGTTCCAGAGTCATCTTTTATGCTCCAGCTTGTTTCTTCTGGGTAATTATCAAGCTTAATTTTTAAAGAGACATCGATACAAGTCGCTTGACATGGCTCACAAGAAGATCCACCGCAATCTACGCCAGTCTCATCACCATTTTGAATTCCATCTGTGCAAGTGGGTGCTGGGGTGTTTGAGAAACAGAAATCAGTTGCTTCAGAGGTTCCAAAGCTCCCTCCAGATTTAATATTTCCATCAGGGCCAGTTATTGAGTATGAACCGTTACCATATGAACAGCAAATACCATCACCATAACTATCTTTTATTGTAAAAGTGTAGCAGTCATTTGGTAAGCATAATGTTTCAGTTACTGTAGATCCGTCTGCATTTGATTTAGAATACGTTCCAGAAGCAATAGAAACACCATTATCATTGACTAATGTCCAAGAAGTTTCTTCTGGGTAATTATCAAATGTGATACTAATAGTCACTTCGTTATCAGTACACGATGTTTGACATGGTTCACATGAAGTACCACCACAGTCTATACCAGTTTCATCTCCGTTTTGTATTCCATCAGTGCATGTTGGGCTTGGGCTTGAGCCACACTTATCAGATAATGCTAAGCTTCTTCTACTACCACCAGCATTTAAAATAGAGCGCATTCTTGTTTTTTGCCCTTGTGTATATAAATTCATGCATGAGTCATCAGAATAATCCATGTAATTCTGAACCATATCTGTTGAGCCACATGAACTATGTCCAGTAGCACAACCATAGTTAGCCGCATCTGATTTTGGTGTATCAGAAACATAGTCGTCTACACCGCATCCACCATCACCCCAAATATGGCGTAAATTTAAAAAGTGTCCTACTTCATGCGTAGTTGTTCTTCCTAAGTCAAAAGGAGATGATAGATAAAACCCTGTTCCTTTATTTTTACTACCAAAGTAATTAGGACCCATTACTACACCATCGGTAGCAGCACTTCCTCCTGGAAATTGAGCGTATCCTAAAATTCCCCCTCCGATATTACATACCCACATATTAAGGTACTGTGTTGTGTCCCAGGGATCAACCCCTCCTTGTGATGCTTTTTTCATGTCATCACTAGTTCCCCATGATGCTCTCGTTGAAGATTTTCTGGTAATTCCTGTAGTGGCATTTCCATTTGGATCAATGGTAGATAAACAAAATTCAATTTCAGTATCAACAGCCTGTGACCAAGTATTATCAGCATCACTATTAGTGCGTCTGAAATCTTCGTTTAGTACATCTATTTGTGATTGTATTTGCGCATCGCTAATATTTTCATTTGCACTATTATAAATTACATGAACAACAACTGGAATTGTTATAATTGAACCAGATATTTTATTGTTTTGGTTCTGTAACATTTTCTGTTTAGTGAAAGTTTCAATGTCAGCCATTCGTTGCTTTAACCCAGGATCTTGTTGCATTCGATATTCTAGATTTTCCATTGAAGAACAGTTCCGTTCTTGAGCAAATAATATGCTTACAGTCATTAAGCATAGTAATAGTACAATTTTTTTCATTATTATTCGGTTTTGGTTTGTTATTATATAGTTCCTTTTTTATTTAAAATGTTACCCAATGGAATCTTATATTTTTTTCAATAACACAATATATTTATTAAAATAATATGTTATTGTTTGTTTTTGAAGTGTATTTTTAAGCGTTTGATAATTTGTGTTATGGTGATAGGATGCGAACTAAAGCTATGTTTTTTTGAGGAAGAAAATTTACAAGTATTTAACTTGTTAAATATTGGAGTTGATAGTAATTAGATATTAGTTTGGTTATTGAATAAATAATACCAATTAAAATCCAAAATGCACAATTAATAGTTTCTTTTAAATCTATTTATCGCTTAAAAATATAACCATAACTAAGGCTATGCTTATATTTTTAAACTCAATTAAATCTAAAATAATTCAATTTACGTATGAGCACCTTGAAATTTAATTGGTATAATTGTTTAAATGAATTTATTTAAACCTGTCTGTATTTTTAGTATATGTTTGGCAGATTCTATTTACACTTATTGTTTTAAAATAAAGTCAAGTAGTGCTATAAACGATTTGAGGGCAAAATTTTATAGAGTTTGTCGAAGGGTTTAAAACAGGTCTATGTTATAAAAAAAAATATTTAAGTAAAATTAAGAAGGAAAACGAATATACTTGCCGTAAATTTTATAATAAAGTCTATCAAGTACGAAAGAATTTTTCAAGACTATGTAATAAGTATTTTGATACAGGGAACCTCACGGAAAACACAATTTTTTATTGAGTTTGGCTTTGTGTTTATATTATTTTTTTGGTTGTTATGATTACTAAAAGTTTGTCAGCTACTAAAATGGGAATTCACTATGAATAACAACTCGTTTGTACATATTAAAAGTCAGAGAAGTTATGAGGTATAAGTAGGATTATCTTATGGATGGATATGTTTAAGTAGACAAATTTTTATTTGGGGGGTGTTAACAAAGTAAAACCTCCAAAAAATAAATTTTGAAGGTTTTTTTTTATTTATGTATTGAAGAGGTTCTCAATTACATCATTCCTGGCATTCCACCACCCATTGGGGGCATTGCAGGAGCATCTTCTTTAATATCGATTAATGCACACTCTGTAGTTAAGATCATTCCTGAAACTGAGGCAGCATTTTCTAATGCTATTCTAGTTACTTTTTTAGGATCAATAATACCAGCTTTAAGCATATCAACATATTCGTCAGTTTTGGCGTTATATCCAAAATCTTTTTTACCTTCTTTTACTTTAGCACAAACCACAGAGCCTTCTTTACCTGCATTTTCAGCAATAATTCTTAAAGGTGCTTCAATAGCTCTATAAATAATACTTATTCCTGTTTCCTCGTCAGCATTCTCAGCTTTTATTACTGAAAGTGTTTTTTGAGCTCTAACTAAAGCAACTCCACCACCAGCAATAATTCCTTCTTCAACTGCAGCACGTGTAGCGTTTAAAGAATCATCAACTCTGTCTTTCTTTTCTTTCATTTCTACTTCAGAAGCAGCTCCAACATATAATACAGCAACTCCACCAGCTAATTTAGCCAAACGCTCTTGTAGTTTTTCCTTGTCATAATCAGAAGTAGTCGTTTCAATTTGAGATTTAATTTGACTAACTCTAACTTTAATATTTTCTTCGTCACCACTACCGTTTACTATTGTAGTGTTGTCTTTATCAATAGTAATCGTTTCTGCTGAACCTAACATTGATAAGTCGGCATTTTCAAGAGAGAACCCTCTTTCTTCAGAAATTACTGTACCGTTAGTTAAAATTGCGATGTCTTCTAACATTGCTTTTCTTCTGTCTCCAAAACCAGGAGCTTTAACAGCGGCAATTTTTAATCCACCTCTTAATTTGTTGACTACTAAAGTTGCTAATGCTTGTCCATCAACATCTTCTGCAATAATTAATAAAGGTCTTCCTGATTGAGATACAGGTTCTAAAATTGGAAGAATTTCTTGTAAGTTAGAAATCTTTTTATCGAATAATAAAATATATGGGTTTTCTAAAGTAGCAATCATTTTGTCTGCATCAGTCACAAAATATGGAGAAAGGTATCCCCTGTCAAATTGCATTCCTTCAACGACATCAACATAGGTATCTGTTCCTTTAGCCTCTTCAACAGTAATAACTCCTTCTTTTCCAACTTTTTCGAAAGCAGTAGCAATTAAATTACCAATAACGTCATCATTATTAGCTGAAATAGAAGCTACTTGTTTGATCTTTTTTGAATCAGAGCCAACTTCTTTTGATTGTTTTGTAAGTTCTTCAACAATAGCTTTTACTGCCTTGTCGATACCTCTTTTTAAATCCATTGGATTTGCTCCAGCAGCAACATTTTTTAGCCCTTCTTTTACAATCGCTTGAGCTAAAACTGTTGCAGTAGTAGTACCATCTCCAGCTAAGTCATTGGTTTTAGAGGCTACCTCTTTAACCATTTGAGCTCCCATGTCCTCTAAAGGGTCTTCTAAATCGATTTCTTTAGCAACAGAAACACCATCTTTAGTTACAGTTGGTCCTCCAAAAGATTTTGAAATGATTACATTACGTCCCTTAGGTCCTAGTGTTACTTTTACTGCATTTGCTAATGCATCAACGCCGCTTTTTAATCCGTCACGTGCTTCTATATCAAATTTTATATTTTTTGCCATGATAATATCGTTTAAATAATTGCTAAAATATCGCTTTCACGCATCATTAAATAATCTGTTCCTTCTAACTTTAATTCAGTACCTCCGTATTTTCCATATAATACAGTGTCCCCTATTTTTACAGTTAAAGGTTCGTCTTTTTTTCCATTACCAATTGCTACTACAGTTCCTTTTTGAGGTTTTTCTTTAGCAGTATCAGGAATAATTAGTCCTGAGGCAGTTTTAGTTTCAGCAGCAGCAGGCTCTACAAGAACTCTATCTGCTAGTGGTATAATATTTAAGCTCATTATATATTGAATTAATATTAATATTAAGTTGATATGTAGTAGTCAGAAATTGTACCATTGAGGTTTAACTGACATATTTTCATTCCCGTCAGGACATTTCTTTTTAAATAAGATGATTTATAGTTTCATATTCATGGGGATTCATTGATGTAGTTTGATTATAATTTCCCAAAACTAAAAAATGCCAACTGTTGAGGTTGGCATTTGAACTTTAATATTTTTAAAAGTATATATTAATCTTTTTTCTCATCTGTGGTAGGTACAGTAGATGCTGGTTCATCATCTGTAGTAGAAACAGGAGCTTCAATTTGTTGATCATTAGCACCATCTAAAGCTTTAGAAGAAGCTCCTTGATTACCAAATATAGTTACATTTGATAATAATATCAATACGATCATTAATGTCCCTAACCACCATGTACTTTTATCTAGGAAGTCAGTAGTTTTCTGAACCCCTCCAATTTGTTGTGTTTCTCCTCCAAAAGAAGACCCTAATCCACCACCTTTTGGGTTTTGAACCATGATTACTACAATTAGTAAAAAGGCTACAATCATTATAAGTATTAAAAAGATATTAAACATAATGGTATTATTTATTTTATATTATTTTTTTCTATTTGTTCTAAATCCGATATTCGGTCTGCAAAGAAACTATTTTTTTCTGGATATTTCAAACTTAAAATACGATAAGCTTGAATTGCTTTTTTGTAATTTTTCTGTTCCAAATAAACTTTAGCCAAAGTTTCTGTCATTAACTCATTAGAATTAAAGCTGTTTTCGTGTGCTAAATTTTTAAGTGACACTGTTTTTTTAACAGGAGATATTCTAGGTTTTGATGTAATGAATTTGTTTATTAAGTCAACGTTACTAAGTGTTTTTTGTTCTTCTTTATCCTTGTTTTCTTTACGTTGAATTATTGGTATAGCGGAAAGTTTTAGCCATTCTTGAAATGAATGTGTTTCATTAGGGTCAAACTCTAATGGGGTCCCTATTGCTAAATTATCTTCAGCAATACTAGCGGTGTTCTCAACTGTTTTTTTTTCAAATAAATCAGGGTTTAAAACTTTTTCGTCAAAAGGACTTGTCCCTGAATTAAAAATAGAAATTTCCTCTTCTGCAACTACATCAATTTCATTTATTTGTTCCTGTAATTTTAGGTGCGTGTCTGAAGCAGCATTTTGATTGAATAAATCTGAAGTAATATAATCAAACAAGATACTCCTGTCTGTGGTATATGCTGCGGTAAGTTTTAGTTCATGATTGTAACTATAGCTTTCTTGATTTTTTAAGCCTTTTAAATATAACGCACGTGCTGATTGGAAATATGGGAATTCATTCAATACTTCTTTTATTCGTGTTGTTTGTTGTTCGTTAATTCCCTGCGGGTATTTTAATAAGTTAGTAAATTCAATGTTGTTTATCATGCCAAATATATTTTGTATAAGCTACCATTTAGCTAAGGATGCATTAAAGATGTCTTGGGTGATCCGTTCGTATATTCCCTCCATAGCAGTATCTAAAATACTTCCAGTTAATTGTTGAGAGGCTGAATAATCATAATAAAAAGAAAACTTTTTTTCGAAATCGTCTTCTTCTTTCAAGTTGTTTGTAAAACGGACATTTATGGTAACTGTCAATCTGTTTTGCGCTGCAGTTTGACTTGCTGTAGCTGACATTGGTGCAATAGCAAAGTTGGTGATTTCTCCTTCATATAGCAAATCGCCATTAGAATTAGTGAGTTCAAGGTTAGTTTGGTTCTGAATTAAATCTTGCAAAGCTAATGTAAAGTTTCTGTCAATTCCAGGTTCTACGATAGGTGCATTGTTCTGGAAAAAATTTACTTGAAATGATTTTGCATCACCAGTGTCTCCTCCAGTAAAAGAGTAAATACCACAACTTTGTAATAAAGTAGTAGTAGTCAGTAAGATAATTGTTAGTGTAAGGTGTTTAAGTTTCATGATTAATCTTCTCAGGAGTAATTTTAAATACATTATGGGTTTAAAAATACAGATTTAAATAGAATGAGTTACAAATAAATTGTTAAAGGTCAAATTGTTTTATTTTTCGGTATAATGTTCGTTCAGAAATGCCTAGTTCTTTAGCGGCTAGTTTTCGTTTCCCTTTGTTGCGTTCTAAAGATTTTTTAATCAGTTCTAATTCCTTTTCATGAATTGAGAGGGTTTCTTCTTCAGTAATATCTTCAATATAATCGTAGGCTTCTGGTTCAGGATATGGAGTTGCTTCTTGAGGTATTCGTAATACTTCAATTTGCTTTTCCTTAGGTTCAGGTAGTATAGTTTCTTCTTCTGGTTTATAAATTTTTTGAATTAACTCTTCATTTTCTTGTTGTACTTTTTGCGTATTACCGTTACGCATGAGTTCCATTGTCAGTTTTTTAAGATCGTTTAAATCTGCTTTCATGTCAAACAGGACTTTGTACAGAATTTCACGCTCATTACTGAAGTCACTTTCTGATTTATTTTTATTAATTACAGATGGTAAATTACTTCCCATATCTGGCAGGTAACTTTTTAAGGTAAGTACATTAATGTGTTTCTCACGCTCCAAGACAGAAATTTGCTCTGCAATATTTCTTAACTGACGAATATTTCCGTTCCATGGGTATTTTAAAAGTAATTGTACAGCTTGTGCGTCTAGTTTCAGTGTAGGCATTTTGTATTTAAGAGCAAAGTCAGATGCGAATTTTCTGAATAAAATATGAATATCATCTTTTCTTTCTCTTAAAGGTGGTAGGTTAATATCTATAGTACTTAAACGGTAATATAAATCTTCACGGAATTTTCCTTCTTTTATAGCAATAAACATATTTACATTTGTTGCAGCTACAATACGGACATTGGTTTTTTGTGTTTTACTTGAGCCTACTTTTATAAACTCACCATTTTCTAGTACGCGTAATAAGCGTACTTGAGTTGTTAAAGGGAGTTCTCCTACTTCATCTAAAAATATGGTCCCGCCATCTGCAACTTCAAAATAACCGCTTCTGGTTTGAGTTGCGCCGGTAAAAGCTCCTTTTTCATGACCAAACAATTCGCTGTCAATGGTTCCTTCAGGTATTGCACCGCAATTCACTGCAATATATTTCCCGTGTTTTCTGTGTGATAAGGAGTGAATAATTTTTGGAATACTTTCCTTTCCGACACCACTTTCACCAGTCACTAAAACAGAAATATCTGTAGGAGCTACTCGAATTGCTTTTTCGATAGCTCTATTTAGTTTTTGGTCATTTCCTATAATTCCGAAACGTTGTTTTATGGTTTGAATGTTTTCCATGTTTTTTAATTGATAATTAACAGTGAGTACTTTATGATAGCATTTTGTTATTCTTGTTTTTTTTGAAGTAAAGAAGAATATTTTTATGTAGTCAATTTAATTTACTGCCTTTGTTGTTTTCTATTATACTTTTTGTTTTAGAACTAATTATTTTCAGAATAGCCTATGGCTTCTCCCAAAAAGGTTGCAGTAGTACAATCGTTTATTTTTACATTTACAAAATCACCAATTTTATAATGTTCTTTAGGAAAAACGATCATATTACTTTGGGTATTTCTTCCAGCCCAATGTGCATCTGATTTTTTAGAAGTGGATTCAATCAACACTTCTTCTGTTCTGCCTAAATGTTTTTTTAATTGCTCGTGACCAATTGCACGTTGCAGATCAATTACTTCTTGTAAACGACGTTTTTTTGTTTCTAATGGCACATCATCCTTAAGTTTTCGTCCAGCTAAAGTTCCTGGTCGTTCAGAATATGAAAACATAAAACCATAATCATACTTTACATGCCTGATTAAGTTAAGGGTGTCCTGGTGATCATCTTCTGTTTCGGATGGGAAACCAATAATCATATCTTGAGACATTGCTATCTCAGGAATGATTTTATATATGGTATCTGTCAGTTCCATGTATTCTTCGCGAGTATGCTGACGATTCATTTTTTTTAAAATTCTATTGCTGCCACTTTGTACAGGTAAGTGCAAGTGTTTACAGATGTTTTTATGTTTAGCCATGGTATGGATTACTTCTAAACTCATATCTTGAGGATTAGAGGTAGAGAAACGAATACGAAGTTTTGGATTTGCTAGCGCAACCATGTCTAATAATTTCGAAAAATTTACAGCGGTAGCTTTTTGCATTTCTGTAGCATTTTTAAAATCTTTTTTAAGTCCTCCACCATACCATAGAAAACTATCTACATTTTGGCCTAGTAAAGTGACTTCTTTGTATCCTTTGGAAACTAGGTCGGTAATTTCGCTTAAAATAGATTGTGGGTCTCTGCTACGTTCCCTTCCACGTGTAAAAGGCACAACGCAAAAAGTACACATGTTATCGCATCCTCGAGTAATAGAAACAAAGGCTGTTACACCATTACTTTGTAGTCTTACAGGAGAAATGTCTGCATAAGTTTCTTCTTTTGATAATAATACATTTACCGCATTTCTTCCTAGGTCAACGTCGGTTATAAGATTAGGGATATCTTTATAAGCATCTGGGCCCACAACAAGATCTACTATTTTTTCTTCTTCTAAGAATTTTTCTTTAAGTCGTTCTGCCATACACCCTAAAACACCAACTTTCATTTTTGGGTTGATATCTCTTTTTACAGCATTATATTTTTGTAGACGTTTACGAACAGTTTGCTCGGCTTTATCCCTAATAGAACAAGTGTTTACTAAAACTAAATCAGCTTCTTCTAGTTTGTTGGTTGTATTAAATCCGTCTTGAGCTAATATAGAAGCTACTACTTCACTATCGGCAAAGTTCATTTGACAGCCATAACTTTCAATAAAAAGTTTACGTGAGTTCCCCTTTTTATTACTGGTGGTTAATTGTTCTCCTTGTTTGCTTTCGTCTATAGTCTTCTCCATCTAGTATGTTTCTCTTGAATGTATAGTACAAAGATAATACTAAAATAAACTTCTGACAATCTGGCAGAGTTTATTTGTTTATATTAGCTAAAACTAACAAAATGTAGATGGGAATGAATTTTACAGAATTGAAACAAAAAATTAATGAGAGTAAGCAACTTGAATTTGGAGCTATTTTTAATAAGTCGATAGAATTGTTCAAGAATGTTTGGTTACAGGGGTTGATACAATATGTTTTAACAGGGGTTTTAATGGTGCCTGTGATGATGATAATTTATGTTCCATTGATATTGATTATGGTGCCTTTAGGACTTATGAATGAAAATATGGAGTTAAATAAAGAATTTGGGATGGGCTTAGGAATTGTAGGAGCTGCACTATTCTTTGTTCTTTATGTAATTGCAATGGTGTTAATGTTAAGTATACAAATAATTATGCGAGCAGCATTTTATAAAATATGTAATGATAAGGATACTAACCCTAATACTTCATCAGATGAGTTTTTCTTCTATTTTAAAAAAAAGTATCTAAAAAAAATAATAAAATTATCACTAATATCTATAGGTGCTATAGTTCTAGGGATGATATGTTTTGTAATTCCAGCACTAATAGTAATGATTCCGTTACTTTATTTGCCAATTGTCTTTGCTTTTAACCCTGAATTGTCAGCTGTAGAAATTTTTAAAACGGCTTTAAAGCTTGGTATGAAAAAATGGTGGATTACCTTATTATTGGTGATTACAGCTAGTTTTTTAGCTATATTTATAGGTTTTATGGCTTGTTTTATAGGGGTTTATGTAACGATATCATTTGTTTATTTGCCTCTTTATTTCGTATATAAAGATACTATTGACTCTGGTGGTGACTCAAGTAAGTTCATGGAGATTGAAAAAATAGGAAAGGAATAAAACTGTTTCTAATTGTTAAAGATTAGATCTATTTTTTAACCGGTATTTTAGGGTTAAAAGCAGATTTTTTTTAGGAATAGCTTTTTTTGATATACTTTTGCAAAATCTAAAAAGGGAATAAATGGCAAAGAATTTAGTTATAGTTGAGTCACCTGCAAAGGCGAAAACGATTGAAAAATTTTTAGGAAAAGGCTTTAAGGTTGAATCTAGTTATGGTCACATTGCAGATTTGCCTTCTAAAGAATTAGGAGTAGATGTTGAAGGGAATTTTGATCCTAAATATATTGTTTCTGATGATAAAAAAGCAGTTGTTAAAAAATTGAGAAGTTTAGCTGAAAAAGCAGAAACAGTATGGTTGGCTTCGGATGAGGATCGTGAGGGAGAGGCTATAGCATGGCATTTATCGGAAACATTAGAACTAGATAAGGATAAAACAAAGCGGATTGTTTTTAATTCAATAACTAAAAAAGCAGTAACCACTGCAATAGAGAATCCAAGGGAGATAGATTATAACTTAGTAAATGCACAACAAGCTCGTAGAGTTTTAGATAGATTAGTTGGATATGAGTTGTCTCCAGTGTTATGGAGAAAAGTAAAAAGAGGGTTGTCAGCAGGTAGAGTACAATCAGTATCTGTTCGATTAATTGTTGAGAAGGAAAGAAGTATTCAGGAATTTAAAACAAAGGCATCATATAAGGTAGTGGCAGAGTTTACAACAGTAGTTGGAAAAAAATTCAAAGCAAAACTGTCAAAAGATTTTTCTACTAAAGTTGAAGCACAGGCATTTTTAGAAAAAAATAAAGGAGCAAGTTTTAATGTTGCTGATTTAACTCGAAAGCCGGCGAAAAAATCTCCAGCGGCTCCATTTACAACATCAACATTACAGCAAGAAGCGTCGCGTAAATTGTATTTTTCAGTAAGTAAAACTATGCAAGTTGCACAGCGGTTGTATGAGCAAGGGTTGGTTACTTATATGAGAACTGATAGTGTAAGTTTATCAGGAGAAGCATTAGAGGCAGCTAAAACAGAAATAGAAAATTATTACGGTAAGGAATACGCGAAAACTAGAAATTTCGCAAATAAAAGTAAAGGAGCTCAAGAAGCGCATGAAGCTATTAGGCCCACAAATATGAGTGTGCATTCGGTTGATTTGGAAAGAGATCAAACACGTTTGTACGAATTAATATGGAAACGTACGTTGGCGTCACAAATGAGTGATGCGCAATTAGAAAATACAAACGTAAAAATTGGAGCTTCAACACATAAGCAGCAATTTACAGCAAGCGGACAAGTAGTTAAGTTTGAAGGGTTCTTGAAGGTGTATTTGGAAGGAAACGATAATGAAGATGAAGAAGAAGATGGTATGTTGCCTGCAATGAAAGTTAATGATGCAGTTTCTAATTTATACATTACGGCAACGGAGCGTTTTACAAGGCCCCCATATCGTTTTACGGAAGCTTCTTTAGTAAAGAAGTTAGAGGAATTAGGTATTGGTCGTCCGTCAACATATGCGCCAACAATTTCTACTATTCAGAATAGAAATTATGTGGAAAAAGGACAGGTTGAAGGAACTGAGCGTAATTATTGTCAGTTGCTTTTGGAAAATAATACAATAAAAGATAATGAGTTAGTAGAGAAAGTTGGATCAGATAAAGGGAAATTGATTCCAACGGATATAGGGATTATTGTAAATGACTTTTTGGTGACAAATTTTAAAAGTATTTTAGAATATAGTTTTACCGCTAATGTAGAGGAAACATTTGATTTAATTGCTTCTGGAGATAAAGATTGGAAAGTAATGATGCGAGATTTTTATCAAGAATTTCACCCACAAGTATTAGATGTTCAAGAAAATGCAGAACGTGGAAACGGGGAGCGTATCTTAGGGGTTCATCCTGAATCAGGACGGCGTGTAAGTGTTCGTTTAGGGCGTTTTGGCGCCATGGTGCAGATTGGAGTTGTAGAAGATGAAGAAAAACCATTATTTGCAAGTTTAACTGAAAGTCAGAGTTTAGGATCTATTACTTTTGAGGAAGCAATGGATTTATTTAAACTGCCTAAAAGTCTTGGAAGTTACGATGGAGAAGAGGTGATAGTGAGTAACGGACGATTTGGACCATATATAAAGTTCGGTGCAAAATATGTGTCTTTAGCAAAAGGAGAAAATGCTATGGATGTTGATTTTGATCGCGCTGTAGAATTGATAGAAGAGAAGAAAAAAGCTGATGCGCCGATCCATCATTACGAAGGGTATGAGATTACAAAAGGTGTTGGACGTTTTGGTCCGTTTATAAAGTGGAATGGAATCTTTATAAATGTAAATAAAAAATACGATTACGATAATTTATCAACAGCTGATTTAGAAGAGTTAATAGAAGTAAAGAAACAAAAGGAAATTGATAAGTTAATTGTTAATTGGGAGGAAGAAGGAATTCGAATAGAAAAAGCACGTTGGGGACGCCACAATGTTATCCAAGGTAAATTTAAGGTTGAGTTAGCAAAAACTGTTGATGTCTCTAAAATTACATTAGAAAAAGCACAAGAGCTGATTGAAGCTAAGAAGCCTAAAAAGAAAAAAGCAACTGCTAAAAAGACAGCTAAAAAGACAGCTAAGAAAAAACAAGCTAAATAAAATGATATTAGATTTTCTAACACCCGTTTCGGATGCAGTTATTGCACATGCAACATTACAAGATAAACAATCTTTAGGGAGTTCAATTTCTTATTATAAAGAGGAGGGAGCGTTTCCAGAAATAGAAAAAGGGAGCTTAGTCTTAGTAGGAGTTTTAGAAAATAGAAATGATATTGATTATTTGGGGGAGCAAATTTCGTTTGATGAAATTCGAAAAGCATTTGCTGAGTTGTTTCCTGGGAATTGGAATACAACTATTGTTGATATAGGAGATATATCTGCTGGTGAAACTGTTTCAGACACTTATTTTGCGCTAAAAAAGGTAGTTGCAACAATAGTTAAAATGGGCGCTATTCCTATAGTACTCGGAGGGTCTCATGATTTAACATATGCAATGTATCGAGCTTATGATGATTTAGATCAGATGGTGAACTTGGTATGCGTTGATGGTAAGTTTGATTTGAAAGATGCTTCGGAAGGTATTAAAAACAATAATTACATGAATAGTGTAGTAGTAGAAGAACCTAATAATTTGATCAATTTTTCAAATATTGGTTTTCAAACCTATTACAATTCTCAAGAAGAGATTGATTTATTAGAAAAACTTTATTTTGAAGCATATCGTTTAGGGGAGGTAACTAATGATATAGGTTTGGTTGAGCCAATAACTCGTGACGCGGACATCGTTAGTTTTGATATAACGGCCATACAGGCCTCAGAAATAGCTAAGGGGGATGGGTACCGTTCTCCAAATGGTTTTAATGGAAAGGAGTCGTGTACAATTGCTCGATATGCTGGAGTAAGTAGTACAGTTTCTAGTTTTGGCTTGTTTGAATTGACAAATAAGTTGTCAGAGTCAGGAATAATGCTTTCTGCACAAATGATATGGTATTTTATTGAAGGGGTGCATTGTAAAATAGTTGAACCTTCACTAAGTTCTGACACTGGATATAAAAAATATATAGTGCCTTCAGAAGATTATGATTTCATCTTTTTTGAAAGCTTAATTAGTAAGCGATGGTGGGTGAAGCTGCCTGATAACGAGTTAGAAAGTAATAATATTAAAAAACATTCGTTATTATCTTGTACACAAGAAGATTATTTGATAGCTTGTGACCAACAAATTCCTAAAAGGATATACAAGGCGTTTAGAAAAAATTTAATTTAACATAACTTTAAGGGTATAATCGTTTAAAAGTGTTTTTTCGGTGTTAAAATACACTAATTTTTTTCTGACTTAGGTAAATGTTTTTTCATTTAAAAGTTGTTTTTTTGAAAATATATGGATATGTTTACGCCTTTGAAAATAATAAGATATTAATAAAAGACAGCGATTCTATGAAGAAGTTTATGCTAATAGCCATGATTTTCACATTAATTACAAGTTGTGGGAACAAAAATTCAGGAGAACTTGTAGGTACAAGCGGAAAGAAATGGCATCCAGAGAAGCCTTATGGAATGAGTTTGGTTCCAGGTGGTTCTTTTACAATGGGTAAGTCTGATGAAGATAGACCAGCAGTGCAAGATGCTCCAGCAAAAACAGTTACAGTACGTTCTTTTTACATGGATGAAACTGAAATTACCAATAATGAGTACAGACAATTTGTTTTTTGGGTAAGAGATTCTATAGTAAGAACACGTTTGGCTATTTTAGCGGATGAACTTGGAGAAACTGGAATGGATGAGTCTGGAAACAAAAGTAAAGGTGGTGGAATTGGTGATTATGCTTTTAAAGATGCTGATACAACGGATTTAAGTGTTTGGGATAAGTATATGCTTGATAACTATTACAGTTTAATGGATGGTTATGAAGGAAGGAAACTAAATCATGATGTGGAGCTAAAATTGGATAGTTCGGAATATCCTGATGAGTATTATTCTGAAGTAATGGATACGATGTATTTGCCAATTGATGAAGCATTTAACGGGAACCGTCCTTGGGATGTGAAGAAGTTTGTGTACAGGTACAAGTGGTTAGATATTGAAGAAGCTGCGAAAGCTTCAAACAAAGGAAAGAGAAGAAGAGATTTTATTAAAACTGATACGGTAGAGGTATATCCAGATACAACTGCTTGGATTAGAGATTTTGCATATTCTTATAATGAGCCTATGCATAATGACTACTTCTGGCATG
>Ga0209291_1000389_pt1 | contig 42039 bp, 25 predicted proteins | sample GOMGulsemesocosm_FD_184633 | JGI IMG/M metagenome (GOLD analysis project Ga0209291, IMG submission 184633) | Methane-oxidizing microbial communities from mesocosms in the Gulf of Mexico - GOM9B Gulf of Mexico (SPAdes) (version 2) | ecosystem: Environmental > Aquatic > Marine > Cold seeps...
CTAAACTACAAAACACACAAACACAAGAACGCTGGATTATAGAAAAACAACGTGAAATAAAAATGAAAGAAAGTGTTATCGCTAATCAAAATGCACTTAATGCGCGCTTAAATAAAATGCGTAAAACTCTGCAAAGCATGCAAGAGCAAGTGGCTAATTTACAAGTAAAAGCAAGTATCGATAGTGTAGTGCAAGATGTTGCAATTGAAGCAGGCCAACAAGTCGTTATGGGCAGTAACTTAGCCAAACTTGCACAGCAAAATGAGTTGATTGCTGAATTGAAAATACCAGAATTAGCGATACGTGAAGTAGTTTTAGGACAGTCAGTAATGATTGATACTCGCAATAATAAAATTGCAGGTACGGTTATTCGTATTGCTCCTTCAGTAAATAATGGTGCGGTACAAGTTGATATAGCCTTAACTGCGCCTCTTCCGAGTGATGCTCGTCCAGATTTAAGCATTGACGGCGAAATTCTTGTTGCACAACTTAGTGATACTTTATTTGTACGTAGGCCATCTTTTGCACAAAGTAATCGCAGTGTAAAAATCTTTAAATTAGATGTTACAGGTGATAGTGCTGACAGAGTTACAGTTGAATTTGGCCGTGGCTCAGTACAAAAAATTCAAGTGAAAAGCGGCTTGTCCGTAGGTGATCAAATTATTATTTCTCAAAATGAAGAAATTCAACGTTTTAATAAAATATCAATAAATTAATCGACTTTATGTATGACGAAAAATTCAAATAATTACGAAAGGAATTTAAAAATGGCTGAACAAGTATTGATAGAACTTAATAATGTAAAAAAAGTGTTTTATACCGACGAAGTAGAAACCCATGCCTTATCAAATATTAATTTAACCATTAATGCTGGGGAGTATGTTTCTATATCAGGCCCTTCAGGGTGTGGTAAATCTACGTTGTTGTCGGTTTTAGGTTTATTAGATGTAGCAACGCATGGCGAATATATTCTTAATGGTCATCAAGTAATAGCTTTAAAGAATGCAGCCCGAGCACGTATTCGTAATAAAGAAGTGGGGTTTATTTTTCAGTCATTTAATTTAATCAGTGACCTTACTGTTGAAGAAAATGTGGCGCTGCCGTTAACTTATCGAGATGACTTTACTAGCCAACAAGTTAAAGAAGCAGTAAAGACGGCTTTAGAAAAAGTGGATATGAATCATCGTGGTAGTCACTTTCCATCGCAATTGTCAGGTGGGCAACAACAGCGAGTTGCTGTAGCACGAGCGATTGCTGGCAATCCTTCAATTATACTTGCTGATGAACCAACGGGTAATTTAGACAGTAAAAATGCAGAAGCTGTAATGGCTTTACTTGATAGTTTACATCAAGATGGTGCAACCATTTGTATGGTGACACATGATCCTCGTTCTGCAAAAAGAGCCGAACGTTTAATTGAAATACTTGATGGTAAAATAACAGCTGACAATGTTATTAATCGCGGCATTCAAGCAGCCTAAGGAGAAAAATATGAAATGGTTATTTGATATTAAATATGCTTATAGGATGTTATTAAAAAATCCAGGATTTACTTCCCTTACCGTTTCAGTAATGGCGGCAGGTCTAGGTATTTGTGTCTTCATGCTGGCATTTATTTCGTCAATCTTGACTCGTCCATTGCCTTTTGATCAAGGCGACCAGATGCACATGATTGAGCTCGAGTATGACGGTGTTCATTATAACGGCGGCTCAATAATGCATCCTGATTATCTAACAATCAAGGAACAGAGTAGTAGCTATAGTGATATTGGCGCTTATTATACTGCTACAGCTAATTTAAGTAATGGCGATCGCGCACAACGATATTCCTCTGTGGTTACTGAAGCGAATATGTTCTCCTTCACAAGTACTTCTCCTATTATGGGCCGTGATTTTACCGAAAAGGATTCCACTTTAGGGGCCGAACCAGTTACCGTCATTGGCTATGATGTTTGGCAAAACTACTTTAATGGCGATCGATCAATAGTAGGCCAGAGTGTAAAAATAAATGGTATTGATACGCTAATTATTGGCGTGATGCCAAAAGGTTATTTATTCCCGATGTCGGCGCAGTTGTGGCTACCCTTGACAGAAGATACAACGCGTGTAAAACGTAGTGAATCTGCGCATATGGCTATTTATGTTAAGAAAAAACCAGAGGTTAGTCTTGAACAAGCTAACCAAGAACTTAAAGATATTATGAGTAAAATTGCTCTGCAATACCCAGAAACAAACAGTAAAAGTAGTGCTTATGTTACCACTTTTCAAAAGTGGATGATGGGAGATGGCACAGAGATGATTACTGGCTTAATGCTAACCGCAGTTGGCTTTGTATTAGTTTTAGCTTGTGTCAATGTTGGTAACCTACTTTTTGCACGAGCTAATGAGCGAGCGAAAGAGACGGCTATCCGCATCGCTCTTGGAGCTCCAAGATCACGTCTTATTATGCAAATGATGTGGGAAAGTGTTTTTATTTGTGGTTTGGGAGGCATATTTGGACTATTTTTAGCCGCATGGAGCCTTGAACTTTTAGAAGTGATTTTACCAAATATGCTACCTATATCGGTACCGTTTTGGTGGATAATGTCATTAAATAGTGAACTGATATTCCAATCCATTATGATTATTTTAGTTACTGCATTTATTACCGGGATACTGCCTGCGTGGAAAATGTCGAGCGGTGATTTTAACTCTGTTCTGAGAGATGGTACTCGTGGTGCAATAGGTAAAAAATCAGGACGAATAAATAGACTTTTAGTCATCGTTGAAGTGGCCCTGTCTTGTATTTTACTCAGTTTATCTGGTGTTTTATTTGTTGTTTTACAAGAAGTGAATAATTCAGATTTTGGTGCAAATGTTGAAAATAAATTAACAGCCCGAGTGGGATTACCTAATGCAACTTATCAAGATGAAAGCAAGCGTGCCCAATATTATCAACGCTTAATTGCCAAACTAACGACTATCCCAGGAGTGAACAGTGCTGGAGCAGTTTCAGGCCTACCGGGTAGTGGCAATGGTTATCGGGCATTTCAGCCTGAAGGGTACGAAATGACAGAAAATCAATATCCACGAACAGGATTGGGTGTAACTTATATTGGCAGTATGAAGGCAATGGATATGAAATTACTTGAAGGTCGCTATTTTGATAGTAGAGATCGAGTTGACTCACTGCCTGTTGCTGTTATTACGGAATCAATGTCGAAAAAATACTGGCCTACAGGTTCAGCATTAGGCAAGCGCTTCAAATATGTCGAAAGTGAAGACGAACCTTGGTTAACTGTGGTCGGTGTTATTAATCATGTTATTCATGGTCAGCCATTTTCAAACATGAAATATAGAACGACAGCTTATTTACCTTATACTCAACAATCAAACCGCTTTATGAGTATTTTTGTTGATACACAGGGCAATCCTGAGCAATATCGTGAAGCGTTAATTTCTGCAGTGGCAAGTATTGACCCGGAAGTGCCAGCCTACAATATTTCTACGTTAACAGAACGTTTGAAACGAAGTACTGGCGGTATGAATTTTGTGAGAAATATATTTGCGGTCTTTGCGGTATGTGCATTATTGCTGGCATCAAGTGGTATTTATGGTGTAATAGCCAATAGTACTGGCAGAAGAACACAAGAAATTGGCATTCGTCGTGCTATTGGTGCAAGTGATGAAAAGGTATTATCGATGTTAATGAAACAAGGTTGGAGTCAGTTGTTTATTGGCTTGGTCTTGGGGTTGCCTATTGGTTATTTGGCTAGCCAAGGAGTCGTACAAATGCTTGGCCCAGATACCAATGGTTACTACATAGTTTTTGCCATTATTCCTGTTATCATAAGTTTAGTGGTAACTATTGCGACATTTTTTCCGGCAAAACGAGCGATTAGTATGGAACCATGCAGTGCATTGCGATATGAATAGACTTTTAAAGGTCTAAGACAAACCATTGATTTATAAAGAATGACAATGGTTTATTTATTTCTAATAATTCAAGCTATAAGCTAGGAAGTACATTGAGTCAAATTAAGCCACAACGTATTTTAGTCGCAGATGATGACCACAATATTTTAGCAGCACTTAAATTATTATTGTCATGTGCTGAGTATGAGGTCACTTTAGCTTCTCACCCTGAACAAGTGGTTAAGCTGTTTTCTCAAGAGAGCTTTGACTGTGTCTTGCTTGATTTGAATTTTAACCTCGATACAACTTCTGGTGAAGAAGGGCTATTATTAATTGAACAACTTAATAAAATAGATGATATCGTCCCTATTGTTGTGATGACAGGCTGGGCAACTGTTGAGCTGGCGGTTAGTACAATGCAAAAAGGTGCTGTTGATTTTATTCAAAAACCTTGGGGAAATGAACGTGTTTTAGCCATAGTAGAAACTCAAATTCGATTGGCGAAACAATGTCATAAAGCGATGAAGTTGAACCAAGAAAATCAACTGTTAAAGTCAGAGAATGGCTATTTCGATGCTTTAATCGCGGAATCAGAAAGCATGAAGCAAGTACTTTCTATGGTAAATCAAGTTGCTTTAAGTGACATTAATGTCCTAATTACTGGCGATAATGGCACAGGTAAAAGTTTATTAGCAGAACATATTCATGCCAGATCCAAACGCAATGGCCATTCTTTAATAAATGTTAATATGGGGGCGATCAGCGAGAGCCTATTTGAAAGCGAAATGTTTGGTCATGTTAAAGGTGCTTTTACTGATGCACGTGATAATAGGATTGGCCGATTTGAATTAGCAGACGAAGGCAGTTTGTTTTTAGATGAAATTGGCAATATTCCTATCTCTCAACAAGCAAAATTATTACGCGTACTTGAATCTCAGCAATTCGAAAAAGTAGGCGCAAGTAAAACGCAGCAAGTTGATACTCGTGTGATTGCTGCAACAAATGCCGATATAGAGGCATTGATCAAAACCGGGAAATTTAGACAAGATTTGTTTTATCGTTTAAATACGGTGGTGCTTAAGTTGCCAGCACTGCGAGAGCGTAAAGATGACATTATGCCAATGGCTAGGCATTTTCTTACTATATTTGCTGAAAAATATCATAAACAAAGTCTATTCTTTTCTGCAAACGCTATAAAGGGCTTAATTGCTTATCAATGGCCGGGTAATATCAGAGAGCTCAATCATATGATCGAACGAGCGGTTGTTTTATCTACCGATAATGAAATCTGCCTCTCCCAACTGGCATTAACACAAACCGAAAATGGTTCACAGGCTGAGCAACACAGTGTGGAAGAATACTCTGACGACCTTGAACGGACACTTGACGATATTGATCGTGAAGTTATTCAACGACGGTTACAACGCCATGGTGGTAACATGATAGATGTCGCCAATTCTTTAGGTTTAAGTCGTAGTGCATTTTACCGTAGAATTGACAAATACAACTTGTAAAAAGAGCTAAAATTGAGCAATACAAAACGTGTGAAATTTGAACACCAGTTACTAAAATACCTACTCGTTGCTACTTTAGTGCCGGCGTCATTGTTGTTATATACCCTGTGGCACTATAAGGCATCAACGAATTTAATGGTATTAATCTTCCTCGTTTTGTTTTGTTTGATTGGTTATTGTGCATCTACTCTATTTGAAAAAATCACTTATCAGTTTCGTACGTTATCTAACTTACTTGAAGGCATGGCTCATGGTGATTATTCACTTCGAGGTAGACGTTACGGTGTTGATGACTCGCTAGGACAGCTGGTTGGACAAATAAATGGTTTAGCTGAAACCTTGCTAGAGCAAAGTTTTACAGCTCACGAGAGTCAACATCTAGTCCGAAAAGTAATTCAAAATATTGATGTCGCCATTATTGCGGTTGATGAAAATAAACATATTGCTTTGCTTAATCCTGCGGCGGAAAAACTACTTAACGTCGAGTTATCACAAGTACTACACCAACCACTTGATCATATCGCTCAGCGGTTATTAACCGCTAATACAGAACAAGTGGTTGAGTTAAGCTTTGCTAAAGGTATGAGAAAGTTCAAAGTGATACGTGATCAGTATCGTGAAAATGGGCAACAACATGAACTATTTTTTGTAACGGATGTAAATGTTTTATTAAGAACTCATGAGTTGCAAGCATGGCAGAACTTGGTACGCGTATTAAGTCATGAAATTAATAATTCGTTGGCACCTATTGCTTCCTTAGCAAGTACTTTACAAACGATTTCAAACAAACAAGAGTTGAATGCAAATTTTTCACAAAACTTATCTGAAAGTTTAGATATTATTGCTGAACGTGCAGAGAGTCTTAAAACATTTATTAATAGTTATCGTCAATTAACGCATTTACCTGAGCCTAAGAAAATCGAAATAAACTTACAGGCTCTGTTTGATAAAATTATTCCATTATTCAACCAAAGAGAAATAGTTGTCGATTGCCAAGGTCAGTTATTCGTTTATGTTGATCCTGTGCAGTTCGAACAGGTACTTATTAATTTACTAAAAAATGCCGATGAGGCTATGGTAGATAGGTCAAAGTGTATTTTGATTGCGGTAGAAACAGGAGTTGATTTAATAATAATTAAAATCATTGATCATGGTATAGGTCTTAAAAATACTGATAATTTATTTACACCATTTTATACCACTAAAAAGCAGGGGAGTGGTATAGGTTTGGTATTATGCAGACAAATTATTGAAGCACACCTAGGTGATTTATCGCTTGAGAATAGTAGTGCTCATCAAGGTTGTGTTGTTAGAATTAAATTACCGATAGAAACACAGATGAATAATAGGTAAGGCGTGATTACGTATTTTTATAGAGACAATCAAGCTTGCTCATTAGGCTAATACGCTCTGTGTTAAATTAAAACTAAAAACTAAAATTGCCAAATCTTTTGCTAATTCTGAACGTTTATTAAAACGGCAAATCATGGCTAAGTTTTTCAGTAACTTTATGCTAAAAATAAGAGTCAAATAAATGATCCGGATCACTGCCCTTCGTAAAGTGTGCGCTTTATATTCCTATTACTCTGAATTCCGAGCATATAGCGGACACAAATTTCTACCTCAATGGCGGAAAAGGGTACTTAGATTGATATCAGATTAGGAGCTGAACAAAAAAGCCCCAATCTTGACAATACGAAAATTTTTAACTTACAGATATTTAGAATAAACGATTCCGTGACTAAATCCAAACATCATTCTCTGCAGTACGTTCCCCGCCTTGATGGCCCGTATTTTTAATTCCCTTTGGCACAATAAGCAGTATCTGAACTTCATTTTCTGCGAAAGGTTTATGTTCAGCTCCCTTAGGTATGACATACATTTCACCCTTAGTTAAATGTACTGGACCGTCACGAAAATCAATTCGTAAGTCTCCTTCGATTACGATAAATGTCTCGTCTGTTTCAGGATGGTCATGCCAAATAAAATCTCCTTCAAATTTTACTAGTTTGAATTGATAATCGTTCATCTCAGTAATAACCTTTGGCGACCAATGCTCATTAAAAAGGCTTAGTTTATTTTTAAAATTTATTATTTCTGACTTCATAGCATTTCTCTTCGTTGTGTGAAAACTAAAGAATGTAATATAGGGCTAGCTGTAGCCAAAAAACAGATACAATAAATGTAAATTGTAACCAGTACAGATGTAGCAGTTCTCTATCTGTATTATAACTATTTATGATAAGGTTAGGTTTGGATCATGTTGAACAACAAGGAGGCTGTGAATATGGAAGCGAAAGAAAAAGAGTCAACTTATCGTTATGAAATTATTATGAACTTCATAACTGATCTAATACACAAAGGGGCACTTGCAGCCGGTATGCGTGCGCCTTCGCTTCGGGAAATGGCGATACAACACAAAGTGAGTATTACAACAGTTCAACAAGCTTATCGTTTGTTAGAAGATCGTGGCGTACTTGAAGCAAGACCCAAGTCAGGATTTTTTGTTACTCAATACAGTCAAGTGTTTCTGGATAAACCTAATCTGTCGACGCCACCTAATGATGTTGTGAATGTGGAAATATCAGGTCGCATCTTCGATCTTATTACATTTATCAACGATCCAAAACTTGTGCCACTTGGCTGTGCTATACCATCTACTGAAATCTTAGCGTCGAGTCAACTGGATCGATTTTTAGCGCGTACCGCTAGAGTTAATGGCAAAAAACATAATATCTATTGTGAACCACGAGGTTATCTTGATTTACGCGTAGAAATCAGTCGCCGTGCCATGCGCTGGGGGCAGTCCCTTTCACCGGATGATATTGCCATTACTTGTGGTTGTACAGAGGCGTTATTTATTGCTTTGCGTACAGTTACTAATCTGGGTGATGTCGTTGCTATAGAGTCACCAACTTATTTTGGTCTGTTGCTGGTTTTAGAGTCTCTAGGCCTGAAGGCTTTGGAATTACCAACGGATGCAAGTGATGGTCTAGAAATAGAGGCATTGGCAACAGCGTTGCAGTCGAAGTCGATTAAAGCTTGTTTGTTTGCTTCTAGTTTTAATAATCCACTTGGATGTACGATGAGTGAAGATAAGAAAAAAGCGGTTTTAGACTTGTTGATTTTGCATGATGTACCCCTGATCGAGGATGATATCTACGGAGATATTCATTTTGGCCCTGTAAGGCCAAAACCATTTATAGCACTTAATGACCAGGCTGATGTGATTTACTGTAGTTCCTTTTCAAAAACCATCGCTCCAGGATATCGTATTGGTTGGATTGCTACCAGCAAACATATGCAGAAAGTACTTAAGGAAAAATTTGCTATAACACTCTGTGCCCCTGTATTGTTACAAGCAGCACTAGCCGATTTTCTTAAATCAGGCGGTTATGACAGCCATCTGCGTCGAATTCGCCGAAGCTTTATCGATAATATCGATCGCATGACTAGAGCTATTAATCAAAACTTTCCAAAAGATACGTTGATATCTCGTCCTTCTGGCGGCTTTGTACTATGGTTGGAGTTGTCAGCAGATGTAGACAGTCGACAGGTTTTTACTCAAGCACTGCAGGAAGGAATTTGTATAGCTCCGGGAGATATGTTTTCAACAAGTGATAATTACAAGAATTTTATACGCCTGAGTTGTGGTTATTCTTGGAATGAAAAGTTTGAAAAAAGCATCAGAACTTTGAGTGAACTGGTTCGTTAAATTGGATATACGTCATTTAATTCAAAGCTGTTTATGTTATTGACACCCCTAAAAAACGACAAATATAGCACCTAACCTTGCATGAAATTGGCTAATATTTTTAGTCAGTTGAGTAGTATAAATGCTTTTTTGTATTCAATGACTAACTAAAAATATCACACTGCTTAAGGGGAACTACGCAAAAAAGACATAAATTCTCTTTGAATATAAGGGGCAAATTTCAATATTTTAACTGAGACTAAATTAATATTGCTATCTTACTATGGGGACGAAAGAGCCGTAGAGTATAATCTCTATTTTCTCAACGCTCTAATCATTTAAAACAAAAGCCCGAATAGCAATATTCGGGCTTTTGTTTACCATAACGAAGCTCTGAACTAATGGATAAAGAGCTTATCGGTTTGAACTGCTAGCATAAGAAAGCGAACCACGCTGATTTAATCATAGATCTTTAGTTTTCTAAGGTTCAATGAGGCGCCTTGCGTCTCAGGAATTATTATTACTTTGCTAACTCAATAAGTACCGCAGTGTACATTTTTAGATTTAACACAAATTGCTCCATGGTAATAAATTCATGCTCTGAATGCCCTGTGTATTGAGTTCCTGGCATAGTAGGGCCAAAACTGACTGCATTAGGGAAAAGTCTTGAATTAGTCCCCCCGCCAATTGAGATAGGTTTTGCATCAAGTATTTTTGTGTAAAATGAGAAAACGTCGAGTAATGTATCTATTTGTGGCGCATTTTGTTGCACAAAAGGTTCATTGATATCATTATTGAGATCTACAAGTTTTATTTGGTTTTGTTGCTGCCATTTAACTAACGTTGAGTTTATTTCATTTTCTAATTGCTGGGTGGTTTTACCGCTCGGTCGGCGGATATTGATATTTAACTGCATACCTTTGCTTGTTGCTTTAAGCACCGTAGGTTGTACCGACATTGGACCCATAAAATCATCGCTATAAGCTATATCACCAAACTTCTTACCAAATAAACCTAAGCCAAGATGGTCATTTAGAAAATTAACCAAAGCGCCGCTAGTATTGTTTGGCCAATGATTTACCGCTAATAAATCTGCTAAGTGAGTAATAGCATTTACACCATATTCAGGTTTAGAGGAATGAGCAGATTTCCCCAGAGCCCTAATGCTAAGGCGTTCATCTTGCCATTGGTAGCTATAACTCATCCCAATATGAGACTTAGCTCTTTGTTTTATTTTACTTAGCAATTTTTTATTCACATTTTCAATGATTGCGTGAGCATCTTCTGGAATTTGACTACCAAAAAAACCACCGGTAAATTCACTGATATAGGCTTTTTTAGTTGTGTTGTTTGAATTAGGAAAAGTCATGCTTATGGTGCCATAGCCTTTTTCTGCCGTAACGACAGGATATTCAGAATCAAGGGTGATGTTGAGCTGTGGCAGAGAATAGCGTTTGATATGTTGACGCAATGGCTCCCAATCAGACTCCTCGGCCATGTAAACATATAATTCTATACGCTTATTTAGATTTATTTTTAAATCTTTGATAGATTTCATTGCATAAAGGGCATTACTTATTGGCCCTTTATCATCTTCAGTGCCTCTACCGATAAGTTTTCCTGGCTCAGAGGTTTGATCTAGCGTTAAAGGAGATTGTGCCCACTTACTTGGATTAAAAGGCTGGATATCTCCATGTGTGATCATACCGACACGTTGTTTACTATCACCTAAGCCAATAACCACCACATAACCATAATCTGTGTAGTCAAACCCTAAATTTTTTGCTTGTTTGGCAAGCTCAAATTTAAAGTTCTGATGTTCAGGGTTATCTGGAGAAGCTAAACCCTCTACTGCTATGGTATTAAACGTCATTAATTGACGTAGGCTTTCGATCATTTCTTCTTGGTATGTTGATTCTGCATATTGTGCAGCCTTGTTAGCAAGATTACTAACACCAGCTAAGACGGTTAAAGGTATTAGTAATGTACAAGAGATTAATAGAGACGTTAAATATTTAGTTTTTTTCATGGACATTGTCCTATAGCTTTTCTGTTTGTTAGAAGAAATATTTTATTTGAGCTGATATGAGTTCTATTTTTGATAAATAGATTTCGATAACCCTAGCTTATTTGAAGTGTTAAAGAGTATTCGGTTGAAAGTACTTAGGGAGTTAGTTATATTTTCACAGACGTTTTTTGATCTAAGTTCTTTCGTTATATCTTTATTGGTGTTTTCGGTTGTTTGTGTGTTCATTTGAATTACCTCTTTATGTTGCTTAAGGGTATTGTGACTAGAAAAATACTAATGAACCAACAATAAGAATTTAATCGCCCCATAAGCACAGCTTATTTACGGTATTTTGTTTTTATAGTTTCCTGAAATAAAGGAGAGTTAAGGTGGATAAAAGATTAAAACAGCTGAATAATTTACGAAGTTTTGAAAGTGCAGCCCGTCAGCAAAGTTACAGTAAAGCAGCAAAAGAACTGTTTATCACTCAAGCGGCCGTCAGCCAGCAAATGAGGCAGTTAGAAGCGGCTATGGGGAGTCGGTTGTTCACACGTAACGGTAGGAAGATGGAATTAACCGAAAGCGGTGAGAAGCTATATGTGGCCACTCAGACAGCGTTTGATGCACTGTTAAAAGGTTTTAATAGTATTCAAACTGAAGAGGTTGCTGGTACATTAACGATCACTTCAACTCAAGCTTTTACCTCTTTATGGCTTATGCCTAGGTTGTATAAGTTTTCAATTAAGCATCCAGAAATCAAAGTGAAAATTGTTTCTTCAAACAGTATTGAAGACCTTCGCCAAGGTCATATAGATTTAGCTATACGTTTTATAACGGCTAACGAAACCGATACAAGTGATGGTATGACTTATGAGTTTATTGCAGAAGATCATGTTTATCCCGCTTGCTCTCCACAATTAATAAAGGAGTTTAAGTTTAAAGAGCCAAAAGATATTCTAAATTTCTGGTTGGTGAGTTTAGAAAATCAAGGTCGCATTGACTGGCCTACTTGGTTTAAAGAGGCTGGGGTTAAGAACTATCAAGATCATAAAAAATGGACTGAAGTTAGTACTGGGGATATGGCGTTAAGTGCGGTATTGAGTGGTCATGGTTTTACCCTAGCATCGCAAGCGCTATTTTCTCAATACGTTAATACTGGGCAGTTGGTTATACCTTTTAATATTAAACATCCTATATCCTTTAAACGATATTTTGTTTTTGATCCTAATTCGGCGAAAAAATCGCGTCTAGATGTATTTACTGCTTGGCTTAAGGAAGAAACTCAGCTAGATGAACAAAGTACCTTAGAAGTTATAAGTCATGCCCGCTTATAGAAAAGATATTTATTCTATCCGCATTTTCGGAAAAATTTCTATTAGATAAACAAAATATAACGTCAGCTATTATTAAAAAAATGAGCCTTAGCTCGTAATGAATAACGGGTCTTCGCTAATGACTTATTGGTGTTATTTGGAGACATAAACTGCGGATTATTTACCATACACTTTATAATGGCTCGACGATGTTTTAATTGCTTTTTTATTATGAAAATAATGAGTTTTCCGAAATTTACTTTACGGTTCAATTCTCATTTTATCAAAGTAGCTATCTAAAATACTTTGAATATCTCCATTTGATCTTAATGCAATGACCGCATTTTTTAGTTTCTTACGAGCTTCTTTTGGAAGGCCATAATTACAAGTTAGTATTATCTCGATGTGGCTTAATATTAAAGGATGATCAAAATATGTAGCAGTCATTCCTTCCTTTTTTCCAATAAACTTAAGTGTTGATATTGCTCCTGCTATAGCATCGACCTGACCAATTTTTAACATTTTCAAAGCGTTAACGTAATTACGTGGTGTTACGATTGAGAAACCCTTGTATTCGTTTAGTTTCTTATCAAAATTAATACCGAGCGGTACCGCTATAGTTAAACCTTTAAGGCTAGAGTAATCAACGAGTACTACACCACTTTTAGGTAAAATCCCAGCGTTCACTGTGAGCCCAATTGGTTCGATTAAATCATATGTATTAACAACCTCTGGAGTGTCACCAAGTAACGAACACGTGTTCTGTTGGGTCAACATAGTAGCTAACAGACGTTTTTTTGAAAGGATACTATTTGGTTGCTTAACATCACTTTCAATGATTATTCTATTCAATATTTCATAAAGCACACCTGTAGGTTTTCCATTATCCTTCCAAAAACCATAAGGTATTTGCTCCATAGTAGCCATAGTGATGTTATTTTTATCATCAAAAGCACTGGATGTGGCGGGTTTAGTTAAAAAGAGACAAAATAGAAACAAGAGACAAAGTTGACAAATTTGCGAATACACAAACTTAATAAGTATTTGTTTCATATTAATTATCTATATATTTTTTTTTGTTGCATATCTAAATGATAGTGCAATAGATACTATTTGCCTTTATACAGCGTATAAAAATCAATAGAGATAGTAGTCTAAATCTTGATTGTACCTTTCTAACTCGTGCTGCTAGCGATACTAATCCAAATCAAATTTAAGCCTTCACTAGTTAATGTCTTGAATATGGAAAAACAAGATCATTAAACAGCCCAAATTTCATATGCCAGTAGACCATGGCGGGCGAATATAGAGACATAGAAGTGTATACGACAGAGTGTTTACTAGAAGATAATAAGCACAACGTTAGCCAATGATTTCGGTTATTACCTCTATAGCACCACGATAATCCTTATAATCAAGGGGTATAATATGTACTTGATCCTGATGTTGTAACACCATTGACGGAAAACCGTCTATGGGTAAGCTACGAGCAAACTGCAACTCTTGTCTCAACACTTTTTCTAATTTTTCTGAACTTAAATTGGCTGCAAATTTCTCTACATCAAGCCCCAACTCAGCCGCCAACAGAAGATGTGTTTCAGTATCAGAAGGGTTTTTTGCTTTTAAATAATAAGCCTTTTGTATAGCCTCTATCATTTTCTCTTCTGCATTCTGCCATCGCGCAGCTATGACAGATCGACAAGCGGGATAAGTAGATCGACGTGGTATATTCTGCTGCCAAAACTCGTGATTAAATTGAGTGCCAAGCATTCCTTCAATTTTTTTCCAGTAATCGCCGATCGCTTGTTGTTGAGCTAGTGGCATAACTTTGTCACTGTCTGGCGCAAGGCCGCCTACCACATTCTTTACTGACACTGATTCTGGTAAAGCTGCTTGTAAGTGTTCCCATTGAGGACGATGTCCCCAGCACCAACTACACATTGGGTCATGCACATAAAATAAAGTTGAGTCAGACATTAGTTACTCCTAGGCAATCATAATACAAACGTTATAAATTAAGAACGTTGTTTAATACTTAGTGAACTGATTTAATGCATCAGTTTAAATACTTTTTTGTTGCAGTCTATTTACAACGATCATGCCCAATATTGACTACTTATCTCTCGATTATCATCAATTTTGAATCTGCAACTTGAACGTTCAGATTATCATAACCGTGTTTCTTTGCTCATTACTGTTTATATTGTCATTTATTCATTTTGATGAAACCTAGAGTCCGCTCCTGGTTACAAAACCGTTTTTAGGAGGCGCTGGTCGTATCAATAAAATGTTTTCTAAGTCCCAATGTAAAGGAATGTAAGTTTAGTTGTATCATTTACTCATAAATATTAGTTTAGGTTACGCTAACCATTGTTCAGTAAACATTTCGCTGAGCTTACCCATTGTCACAAATCGCCTTTTCGGAATTAACTTAATTTAATTGTAATCATGAAATTTATACTTTTAGCCATTATTCTAACGTTGTCAGCGTGCACGCAAAAGATTGAACCCGCATTTGAAAATGTCGAGTATCCAACGTCATTTATCCAACAGGGCAGTAGTGAACTTGATATTAGTTGGTGGAATAGTTTTGCGAGTGACGAGTTATCTCAACTTGTTAGCCAAGGTCTACAAGACAACCTTTCTTTAAAAGCCAGAGACCTCAGATTAAAAAGTAGTGCTATTAATGCTAAAATTGCTGGCGCTGAACTTTATCCCACCCTTAATTTAAATGCTAATACCTCAACAGACTTCGAAAATTTTGGCGATGTTGATACCGCTTCATTAGGACTTAGTTCTAGTTGGGAATTAGATTTATGGGGCGGCATCGCAGCGAATGAAAACAAAACCTACTGGAATCACCAAGAACAGTTAGCGTTATATCGTGGCAGAGCCAATTTAGTGGCAGGCAATATCAGTAATGCCTGGTTAGGTTTGATTTCAGAACAAGAAAAACAGATTGTGCTAGCGGGGCAGTTTCAACGAACACACGATGCGTTAAAAGTTATTTCTCGGCGTTTCGCTATGGGGAAAAACTCGGTAACTAACATCTGGCAACAGCAAAAATTGCTCAAGTCTATTGAAGTACTGCAATCAAAAAATTATGCCGATTTATATATTTATCAACAAACATTAGCACTGTGGTTAGGCGTGCCAACTAATAATGTAAATACCCGTACACTGCCCCCTTTACCTTTATTGCCTGAGTTACCTAAGATGGGGGTTCCTGTAGAGGTGTTAAAGTATCGTCCTGACATTGAGCAGTCGTTCGCCAAAATCAAGGCGGCTCATGAGCAGTTGGCTATGGCTATCTCAAATCAATACCCACGAATAACTTTAAAGGCAAATTATTCGACATCAAAAAATTCGGTCAAAGATTTATTCGATGACTGGACGGGGAATTTAATTGCCTCACTAGCCATGCCTTTGTTTGACAGTGGCGAAAGAAAATCGCGGGTTGAGCAGCGTAAACTAGAGCTAAAAGCCTTATTAATTGACTATCAACAAGTGTGGTTAGAGGCAATAGCGAGCGTTAATCAAGTCCTGATAAATGAAGCGCAATTATTGAAAATCACCATAAACTTGGCTGAACAATTAGATTTGGCCCAGCGAACAGAAAAGTTAACTGTTATAAAGTACTTGAATGGAAAAACCAATTACTTGAACTTGCTTAAGGCACAAGAAAGTATTTTATCTCTTGAAAGACAGAGTATCGATGCAAATAAGAAGGTTATCATTAACAGGGTCTTATTATACCGAGAGCTCAGCCATGGTGATTTTTCAATGAGTAAGCACGCCACCACTAAAAATAATGATATCCCAGGGAAACAGTCTTAATGCGTCGTCTTTTACTTTCAAATAAAATATTGCCTTTGATTATTGTCATTTTAGGCGGCATTTGTGCTTATCTGATTTTAAATACGGGAGAACAACAGCCAGAAGGTTTTAAAAAACAGGCTGCTAAGCGTGTTCGAATTGTTCAAACTCACAAATTAGAAAAGGGCTCTGTAGTACCCGTTTGGAATGCCTCTGGTTTTGTTATGCCTGCTGAGTCGGTGAAAATTTATGCGCGGGTATCGGGAAATATTGCTGAAATAAATGTTTTAGCAACACCAGGCGGAGTCATAAAAAAAGACCAGTGGTTAGCAAAACTTGAAACTATAGACTTCGAATTAGCATTAAAATCACAACAAGCTCAACTTGAACAAGCCCAAGCTAGCTTTTCTCTAGAGCAAGCTGACCAAACACTGGCACAAGAAGAACTAAAATTGCTCGGCAACAATGATGGATTAGTTATCAACCAATCACTGGTTTTACGAGAGCCACAATTAACAGTCGCTAAGGCAAAAGTAGCTGTAGCGACAAATAACGTCGAAAAAGCAGCGTTAAACTTAGCAAGAACTACAGTGAGGATGCCATTCGATGGCAAAGTGGTCAGTAAAAATATAGGGCAAGGAGGGAAAGTATCCTCTAATACCTTATTGTTTTCTGTTATTAACACAGAGGTTTATTGGCTTGAAGTTAAAATCCCTCATAAATTCTTGGCAATATTAGATCAGAAAAAATTAGCAAGGCTTTCACAACCTAGATTATGGGGGGAGGGTATTTATCGATCCGCAAAATTTGTTTCTGTGTTACCTGAATTAGATGAAAAAGACCGACAAGTCAAAGTGCTGTTAGCGATTGATGCTCCTCAAGGTGAAGTAGCAGACCAACCGCAAGTTTTTATCAATGATTTTCTCAATGTTCAATTACAAGGAATTGCCATAAATAACGCATGGACCATTAAGCACTCTTGGTTACAGCCCGATAATACTATTTGGGTCGTTGATCAAAATAGTACCTTACAAAAAAGATCAGTTGAGGTGCTATTTAAAGGGCGAGATGTTATTTATGTCCGAACAAAAATTCAGCCAGGCGATAGAGCATTGGCCGAAAAACCGGGGATTGCCAGTGTTGGTTTGATAGTTAAAACGCGAAAAAACATGGCAAGTAAAGTAAAGCTAAATCAAGAACAAAATCAATTTAAAAGTTCTCCAACTGAGCGCTTAGAAAGACAGAACAAAAAACAACGAAAGAATAAAAAACGACAAGGATTAGCTGATGCAAGTTAACCCTATAGAGTGGATGATCAAACACAAAGTTGCCCCACACTTATTGATGCTAGCCCTCATTATTGGTGGCTTAGTCATGTCTTTTATTATTCGCAAAGAATATATGCCGGAAACGTCTAGAGATACTGTTTCCGTTCGTGTGTCTTATCCTGGCGCCGCACCGAGTGAATTAGAAGTCGCCATTGCAGGACCTGTTGAAGCTGCACTCTATGGCATTGATGGTATCAGTAAAGTTGATACCTTCATCTCTACGGGATATATAAGAGTTAAAGCTGAATTAGAAGCAGGGGCTTTTCCTCAAAAAATTTATCAAGATGCCCAACAAGCGGTTAATCGCATATCGTCTTTTCCAGCCGCGATGGAAAAGCCTTCAGTTAAATTAGACACGAGAATTTCCGATGTAATGGAACTCATTGTTCATGCTGACTTAGACCGTTTTGCTTTAAAACGGCTCACTGAGCAAGTGCGTGATCGTATCTTACAATCCCCCTATATTTCGCAAGTTACGCTTCGAGGTATACCTAAGGAAGAGATCCATGTTGAAGTTGCGCAAACAGACTTACAAGCTTATAACTTAACACTTAGTAAAGTTGCCGCAATGCTGAAAAAGAATGTCGTTGAAAAATCAGCAGGTAAAATTAAAGCTAATAATGGTGATATTTTAGTTTCGATTGATCAACGCGAGTTTTGGGCTGAGGACTTAGCGAATGTGCCTATTATTTCTGACAGTTCAGGTGATCAATTAACGCTCGGCGACATTGCAAAAGTTACTGAAGGTTTTGCTGATGAACGTAATTTAGTCACTTACAATGGGCAATTATCGGCACAATTAAATATCTATCGAATGGGAGAGCAAACACCTTCTCAAATTGCCGATGCTATTGAAAGTATGTGGCCGGAAATAATGGCTATGCTTCCTCCTGGTGCGGGTATCGCGATTGTTGATGATGACGCCAAAAATTACCAAAAAAGACTGAGCCTACTACTTAATAATGCCTTTATAGGTTTGTTTCTGGTGTTAATAGTGATGAGCTTATTCCTTCAGTTTAAGCTCGCCTTTTGGGTGGTTGCTGGCATTCCAAGTGCCTTTTTAGGCGCGATTCTTTTTCTGCCGACCTTTGATGTCTCAATCAATATGGTTTCTATGTTTGGTTTTATCATCGCTTTAGGCATTGTTGTTGATGATGCCATTATTGCCGGCGAAAACATTTTTTCTCATATTCAAGAGGGTATGTCATATCAAGAAGCCGCAATAAAAGGGGCTAATGAAGTCGCTAAACCGTTAACGTATGCGATATTAACTAATATCGTCGCCTTTTTACCCCTGTTGTTACTCCCTGGCAGTATGAAGTTATTATTTGGCGCTATTCCTATTGTTGTCGTGCTGTGTTTTGCTGTTTCTTGGGTCGAAGCTCTGTTCATTTTGCCTTCTCATTTAGCACATATTAATGATAAGCAGCCGAGTAAAATAGAGATATGGTTTAAGAAAACGCAGCAAAAATGTCATCTTAAATTGAATCATTTTATTGAATATATTTATCTCCCATTTCTTAATAAATGTTTGCAGCGGCCGGTGCTTGTACTCTCTATTGCCTGTTTTATTTTCTGTATTGTTTTAGCGTATGCCTTTAGCGGTAAAATGGGCTTTAGCCTATACCCAAAAATGGATGGACGTTGGGTAAAAGCCAGTTATGAAATACCAGCTTCATCGACAGAGCAGCAAGCCATTGTGCTTCGAGAAAGGTTAGCTACTAATGCTCAATCTATGATTAAAGCCTATGAAATGCAAAATAGTGTGATTAGTACTCGCAGTATTATTCGTGATAACAGTGTTGAAGTCGCCTTGTTATTGGTAGAAAGTGAAGAGCGGGAGTTTTCTACTGGGCAAATAAAGGAGTTTTGGCGTGAACATGCCAAATCGCTACCTAAAGCAGGTAAGCTCAGATTTAGTGGTGCTAGGCGTGGCTCTAGTGCTATTTCAACAGCTTCGTTGACCATTGAATTACGTCATAGTGATAGCCAGATACTTGCACTTGCTGGGCAAGACGCCGTGGACTTTTTGCAAAACAGTGAAAATGTCGTGGCTACCGTTAATACCATGGAAGAAGGTAAGCCCCAATGGAAGCTTACCCTTAATGAGAATGGTCGGGCACTTGGCTTAGATGCCAGTGAGTTAGCTGCTCAGATGCGCGCGTCACTCTATGGAGTACGTGCACAAAGACAGCACAGGTTACGTAATCAGGTGACCACCTTAGTAAGATTACCTTTGCATGAACGAGGGGATGTTAATAAAATCGAATCATTATTAATACGAACCAAAGCTGGTGGGTATGCACCTTTAGGCAGCGTTGCCACTATCAAAAAGGTATTAGCACCAGGTTTTATTTTAAGGCGGAAAGGCCAGCGAGTCGAAAAAATTGGCGCTGAAATATTGCCGGAAGAAAGTATTCCAGCAGTAGCTCAAATGGTGACAAATTACTTAGTACCTGAGCTAGAAGGACGATATCCGGGCATAAAGGTCGTATTTGGTGGCGATCAAGAAGAAATAGCAAATAGTGTTTCACGTTTACAGCTAGGTACCGGTTTTGCGTTGGCGGGTATTTATATCTTATTAGCAATAGCGTTTAGGAGTTACTCGCAGCCCATTGTTATTATGGCCATTATTCCGTTTGGCGCGGTAGGAGCTATTTTAGGACATATGGTCTTAGGCTTTGGTCTGAGTATCGTTAGTTTGATGGGCATGCTGGCTCTGGCCGGGGTCGTGGTTAACGACAGCTTGATCCTCGTAGAGTATGCTAATAAGAAATATGAACAAGGACACTCAGCAATGGACTCTATAAAAGAGGCATGCAGAAGAAGGGTGCGTCCAATATTGCTGACCACCATCACCACTTTTTGTGGTTTAGCCCCTATGGTCTTTGAAACGTCACGCCAAGCTCAATTTGTTGTTCCTATGGCGGTATCTTTAGGCTTTGGTATTTTATTTACTACCTTGATTTGTTTGTTAGTGTTGCCATCTTTATATCTTGTTATTAATAAAAAAGCTTCGATAATTGAAACGCAAGAATCGGTTGTGGTAATAAGTGAAAATTGAGGTGAAAAATAAATGTTCGGTGAAAGTTTTTCGTTACACATCGATCAGTTTACGTGGCAGAGACTAGGTAAATACTTGGTCTCCTTCGACCTTAAAGATGCCGACGAAGGTATTTATGTAACTCTAAACAAGTTATATCAAAGTGATGTGTATTTAAGATTAAGTCTGGAAAATGAGCTGGAAGTGGGGGATTGCTGGCTGATAAAAAGGTGTTGATTGTGCGATGATAGAACTTGCCGGTTGGGATATGCACAATAATCAAAGTACTTGCCTAATCAAATATTATCAAAGCTAAATCATGACTTAGCTTAATAAAAAGCAGGCTAAAGCGAAGAATGGCAAAATACAGAGGTCATTATTGGTACCGAATTTGGCCGCACCGCCAAAGAGAAAGACACGGGTGGCACTGTTCAGGGCAGTTGGTCGGATTAAAACTGAACAGTTATTCCAACAACAAGATTTAATGCCAACAACCAATAGTTTTAGCTGTGTTGGTAACGTATTATCATGTCATGGGAATTCACAGAGCAAGAGTTAAAGTAGGCTCTCTCCATGTGAAACTAACTTTGGTGTGAAGTTAACTATTAATTTAATTTTTAAGGTAAGTATAAATTTTGAAGTTTTTTTATTTATGTAGTATTGCTGTTAGCTATTTTATTGCTGTGTTATCTGTGCAAGCTGTTGAAATAACCGCACATCAGTTCCAAAAAGGTAAGCCAGTAACCAATCAGCAATGTATTTCCTGTCATCAGCAGTCACAACATGATTGGCAGCAATCTGATCATAGTAAAGCTATGGCCATTGCTGATACAAGCACAGTGTTAGCTGATTTTGATAATAAACAGGTTGAACATTACGGTCAAAAAGCGCACTTCTTTATCAAAGATGATCGTTATCAAGTCACCATTTCTTATGATGAAAAACCGGATACTTACCCAATTAAATATACTTTCGGTCATTTTCCTCTTCAGCAATACTTAGTTGAAACAGAGCCAGGAAGGCTACAAGTATTACCTTTTGCGTGGGACAGCAGGAATAAAGAAGAGGGTGGACAACGTTGGTATCATAATTATAGTCATGAAGAAATTCGTCCACAAGACAGATTGCACTGGCGTCAACCCTTACAAAACTGGAATGGTATGTGTGCGGACTGTCACTCTGATGGTTTAGTTCGAAACTACAATGCGGATAAAAATAATTTCAATAGTCAATTTGATAATATAAATGTTGGCTGTTTATCTTGTCATGGTGATATGTCAGAGCATGCAGAGTCAGATCAAAAACGTAATGTGCTGAACGACGTTTTGTCAACAAAACACCCTACAGGCCTATGGCTACGTAGTATTGGCGAGAAAACGGCGCACTGGCAAGGTGAGCCACGCGACAATGCTTTCATGGATGGCTGTTTTGCATGTCATGCATTACGCGCGCCTTTAACCGATGGTATTGAGCCCAATAAATCGTTTTTAGATCAATTTACTCCTCAATTGCCCTCTGCGCCTAATTATCATGCGGATGGACAAATTAAAGAAGAAGTTTATGTTTATGGCTCCTTCTTGCAAAGTAAAATGTTTGCAAAAGGAGTGAACTGTTTAGACTGTCATGATAAACATACCATGAAGTTAAAGGTTGAAGGCAATGGGCTTTGTCTGCAATGTCATGGCGCTGAAGTTTATAATGTAAAAGAACATCATCAACATGAAGATAACTCCACAGGTGCTCAGTGTGTTAATTGTCATATGCCGACAAATCGCTACATGGGCGTTGACGATAGACGTGATCACAGCTTTAAAATTCCTCGTCCCGACTTATCTTTAGCCTTTAATACCCCTAATGCTTGTACAAAATGCCATGATGATAAAAACAATCAATGGGCGAGTGACAACTTAACAAAGTGGCATGGTAAGCCAAAAGCGTTATTAAATAGCAAACAGTTGTTAATGGTGTTAAATAGCGGGCAAGCTATTAATATTGAAGAGCATTTAAGTATTATTGCAGATACAAAACTTGATGTTATTAGTCGTGCGAGTGCTCTACAAATGCTTAGCTTTACTACACAAACAATTACCATAGAGGTATTAAAGCCATATTTAACCCACAAAGAAAATTTAATTAGACTAAGTGCAGCAAATGCGGCGTTGTTATTAACGCCAGAGATAAGAATGTTGCATCTTAGCCCTTTATTAATGGATAAATTAAAGGCTGTGAGAGTTGCCGCCGCACGAGGTTTAGTCACCAGTAAAATATCTTCGGCTCATCAACAAGTTTTTGATAAAGCGTTTAGAGAATTAACTCAAGCCAATAATGTTAATAGCTGGCGTGGCGAAGGGCTAGCTAACCAAGGCGTGTTAGCCATTGAAATGAATAAATTAACAGATGCAGAAATAGCCTTTAAAAGTTCGATTAAGGTCGAACCCTATTTTGAAGCGGGTTATATTAACTTAGCTGATCTTTATCGTGCTCAGCAAAAGCCATTTCAGGTCGCTTCAGTATTAAAGAAAGGTATCAAAAACAACCCGAAATCTGCTGCTTTGCATTATTCTTATGGATTACATTTTGTTCGACAGAAAAACCTTTCCAAAGCAATCTTAATGTTTGAAGAAGCAATAAAGTTAGCGGCTAATAACCCTCAATATGCTTATACATTCGTATTGGCGATGGACGGAGCAGGGCAGAGCGCTCAAGCATTAAGCAAACTTAAAGTACTCATCTTAAATTATCCGGACAAAACACAATTACGGGAGCTCGGTTTATATTTATCGCAAAAATTGAACAGTAAAATCGATTATGACTGGTTTATGAAGTTCTAAATATACTCTTAAGAATATAGGCTGTGTCTCGTGTCCTGAAATGTGTTTACATATTTTGAACTTATTAATGAACACACCAAATAAACTACGTAATAAACGTATACAAGGTGATTATACCTTAGGCTGTAAAGTGCGCATTATACGCATGAATAATAAGGTCAACTTTCGCATCATATCATTAATGCTTGTGGGGCAGTTGACCGGTTTCGTCCATAGACAAATAAACAGGTATTTTGATCAGCTTGTTAAAATTTGCATTAAATGTCTTCAATGAATTAATTTGTCTGATGGGTTTGATAAAAAAACCAACTAATCCTTTATAAAAAAACAAGTGAATGAGTATTCTCTGTATCGCTATAAATTACATGTGAAAATATTGCTATACATTGATTTTTATACTGATTTTACTAATCCCCTTTAGTTCAAATAAATGAATGAATAATGTCGAACGTTCAAATGTTAGGTGTTTGAGTATTTGAACGATTTTAATTGCTCTTAATGTTGACCTTTTTTCTCGCCTTAGTTACTTTGTAAGCGCTTACATTGGGTGGCGCTTTACAATACTCGTAATAACCATTTCATAAGCTTTAAAACAAGAGTTACTTATATTGCATATGTTTAGTTCGTTATTGGCGTTAGTCGATAGTTGTTCGTCAATAATAAGTGAAATAAGAAATTAAATTAATAAAGAGAAACAATAGCAATGCATTTAAATTCAGAGACTTTCAACCAAGTGAGTGATGTCCCACAAAATAAAAATTTTACTTTTGCCCTTACCTCATTAACTTCGCTCTTTTTTATGTGGGGCTTTATTACCTGTTTAAATGATATTTTAATTCCACACTTAAAAGGCGTTTTTGATTTATCTTACAGCCAGGCCATGTTGGTACAATTTAGTTTCTTTGGCGCTTACTTTCTTGTTTCACTACCTGCGGGCGTGATAGTTAAAAAACTGGGGTATCAAAAAGGTATCGTTTTAGGGTTAATGATAGCAGCCATAGGTTGTTTATTCTTTTATCCCGCAGCCTCGATGCACAGTTACCCTATTTTTTTGATGGCTCTATTTATATTGGCAAGTGGGATCACATTATTACAAGTCTCCGCTAACCCATATGTCAGTTTATTGGGGGATGCTAAAACGGCTTCATCTCGTTTAACTATGACGCAAGCTTTTAACGCTTTAGGCACTACGGTAGCACCATTTTTTGGCGCCTATTTAATATTAAATCAAGCGGCTGATGCATTATCGCCACAAGGCTCAGCAGAAGCAGTACAAATGCCTTATGTATTTCTTGCCACTATGTTATTAGCACTTTCTGCAATTTTTGCTTGGATCAAGTTACCTAGCCTTTCTTCAGTTGATGACATTAAAAAAATAGATTTAAATGATAAAAGTGGTAGCGCGTGGCAATACCGTCATTTGGTACTTGGTGCTGTTGGTATCTTTGTCTACGTGGGTGCTGAAGTTTCTATTGGTAGCTTTTTAGTGAGTTTTTTCGCAGATCCCAATATTGCCGGTTTAGAAGAGTCTGAAGCGGCAAAATATATCGCCTATTATTGGGGCGGCGCTATGGTTGGCCGTTTTATTGGTGCAGCTGTTATGCAAAAAGTTGCTGCGGGTAAAGCCTTATCCTTTAATGCAACGATTGCCGTTCTTTTGATTTTTGTTGCTGTATTCTCATCAGGTACACTCGCCATGGTCGCAATTTTATTGGTTGGCTTATGTAATTCAATTATGTTCCCAACAATTTTTAGTTTAGCGATTCAAGGCTTAGGTAAGCACACCAGTCAAGGCTCAGGTATTTTATGCTTAGCTATTGTGGGTGGAGCAATTATCCCTCTTTTTCAAGGACTTTTAGCAGACAGTATTGGTGTTCAACCTGCGTTTCTCTTACCTATAATCTGTTATTTTTTTATCGCTTATTACGGTCTATCAGGCAGTAAAGTAAAAGCGATTGTCCATTAAGTAACCGTATCTCTTTTACTTAGTGACTCAATATAAAAATATATAAGAAACAACATCATGAAATACTTGATAAAAAATAGAAATATTAATACTAGCGCCAGTATCGTTGGCTTAGCCATAGCATCGTTGTTAGTTGTTTGTAATGGAAATACACAAGCGTCAGTCTCAAATATAAAACAAGCACAGGCCGTTTTATTATCAGAACAATCAAATACGACACCTAATATTGCCATTTGGCCAACACTTGATATAGCGGTAAAAGCTGATCCCCAAATTGAAGAAAAAATAGTATCGCTATTAGCTACCATGACGCTTGAGCAAAAAGTGGCACAAATGATCCAGCCAGAAATACGTGATATCAGTGTTGAAGATATGCGCAAATATGGTTTTGGCTCCTATCTAAATGGCGGCGGTGCTTTTCCGAATAACGATAAACATGCAAGGCCAGCTGATTGGGTAAACCTAGCAGAAGCTATGTACCAAGCCTCAGTCGACGATAGTTTGGATGGAAGCAAAATTCCTACTATGTGGGGAACAGATGCGGTGCACGGACATAATAATGTCATTGGTGCTACTTTATTTCCGCATAACATTGGTTTAGGCGCGACAAATAACCCTGAATTGATTGAGAGAATAGCTGAGATTACAGCTATAGAAGTAATGGTAACGGGCATTGATTGGGTTTTTGCACCGACAGTTGCCGTGGTACGTGATGATCGTTGGGGCAGAACCTATGAAGGTTATTCTGAAGATCCTGAGATTGTTAGAGAGTATTCTTCAGCTATCGTAAAAGGTTTGCAAGGTGCGGCTAGTAAGGACTTTCTCGGTGATAAGCGTGTTATCAGCACGGTTAAGCACTTCATCGGTGACGGTGGTACTGAAGGCGGTGATGATCAAGGAGATAACCTTTCATCAGAGCAAGAATTACTCGATATTCATGGCCAAGGTTATGTTGGAGGATTAACGGCGGGTGCTCAATCGGTTATGGCTTCTTTTAATAGCTGGCACGGTAAAAAGAGTCATGGCAATAAGTATTTATTGACGGATGTATTAAAAGAAAAAATGGGTTTTGATGGCTTTGTTGTTGGTGACTGGAATGGTCATGGACAAGTTAAAGGCTGTTCAAATGAAAGTTGTCCACAAGCGATAAACGCCGGTTTAGATATATATATGGTACCAACCGATGCTTGGAAACCACTTTATGAAAATACTATCGCTCAAGTTAACAAAGGTGATATATCTCAAACACGTATAGATGATGCGGTAAGTAGAATTTTACGTGTTAAATTTCGCGCAGGTCTTTTTGATAAACCAAGCCCGGTAAATAGAACGTTATCTGGAAGAACAGAATTAATTGGTGCTACTGAGCACAGAGAAATTGCTCGGCAAGCAGTAAGAGAATCGTTAGTTTTATTGAAAAATAAGGCTAACTTATTACCTTTATCAGCCAATCAACACCTTTTAATTGCTGGTGACGGTGCAGATAATATTGGAAAGCAGTCTGGTGGCTGGACTATTACTTGGCAGGGCACTAATAACTTTAATGATGACTTTCCTGGTGGTAGTTCTATTTATGATGGCATTAAGCAACAGGTTAACGCTCAAGGTGGCAGTGTTGAACTAAATGTTGACGGTTTTTATCAAACTAAACCCGATGTCGCCATTGTGGTTTTTGGCGAAGAGCCCTATGCCGAAGGTGTTGGAGATATTGAAAATCTAGAGTATCAGCAGGGGATTAAACAAGATCTTGCGTTATTAAAACGTCTTAAAGCGGATGGTATTAAAGTGGTTGCTTTATTTATTAGTGGGCGGCCAATGTGGGTTAATGCGGAGCTTAATGCCTCAGATGCGTTTGTGGCTGTATGGTTACCAGGGTCTGAAGGTGCAGCTGTCGCGGATGTCTTATTTACTCAACAAAATGGTGACATTAACTATGACTTTACCGGTAAGTTGTCTTATTCTTGGCCTGCAAATGCTAGTCAGGTAAAGATAAACCGCTTTGATAAGGATTATCAGCCACTACTGCCTTATGGCTTTGGCTTAAGTTATAATGATAACAATGTATTAGCAGATAATTTAGCTGTTAGCACTAAAAAGTCAACCACAAGTTTGCAAAGAATAACTCTATTTGAAAGCTCTATTAAAGCGCCATGGAAGATGATGATTACAGATACCGATTCTTCTAGTGGTATGAACAGCAGCATTATTGAAAATAAGGCTTTGTATTTGCGAACAATTGATAGAGAAGTGCAAGAAGATGCAAGAAGAATCATTTTCAATGGCACAGAAAAAGGACAGGTTGCTTTTACCAGTAGCTTTGCCACTGATTTAACACCATACAACAAGGCTAACTCGGCATTAGAATTAACCGTGCGGCTACCCGAGTCTCATCGTTATTCAGAGCAACAGGGCGTTTATTTATCTATGACCTGTGGTAAACAATGCCAAGGGAAAGTCAATATAAGTAAGGAACTGTCATTATTGAAAGTTGACCAATGGCATACCTTGAGTATTGACATACAATGTTTTGAAAAAAGTGGTACAGATATGAGTAATATTATTAGCCCATTTGTCTTGTCATCAACTACAGCATTAAGTATCGATTTTACTGATGTGTTTATTAAGCCAAATAGTATTGATGCAGCTAATGTCTCTTGTCAGTAATCAATAGTGCAAGGTTTAAGTGGTTAGTCGTTTTATCCTTGGCATAACAAAGGGAAACTCATTGAAGATGCTGCTATTACACATAGTTAGGTAGTACAATCATTAGCTAAGTGGTTCGATAATTTATATGCTACATCCACAACGGACTCACCAATCCAATAAATTGCTAAATTTTATTGGATTACTCAACAATATTTTGAGAAATAGTGTACTTTAAGCTATGGCTTTGTTTTATCTGAAATAATTATCGGAAATCTTGTATGACTTCGGTTCTTTTTAATATGCATGATGTGATGTTGTTGATCACTATTTACCTGTGCGTACTCTTTGCTATTTTTCTACTGGCCTTAACAAAAGGCAGTAAGAAAAGTAATTTATTATTAGCGTGTTTCCTATTATGCCATGCGGCAATACCAACAGATAACTTAATTCTTTTTGGAGAAGCTTTTAGAGCTAAAGCTATCGAATTCTCTCCTGATATCTTTTATGTTTTTGGAACGGCTTATTGGCTTGAATCTGTTTTTTTACTCTTTTATGTAAAGTCACTTATTTATAAAAGCTTTACTGTTCGCAAGTTAGATTATTTGTATTTTTCTCCTTTTATTTTCTATTTGATATTTCAGTGGGTTATGTGGTTTAGCTTGACGAGTGAAATTAAATTAGAAATATTGAATGGCTACCATCTAGAAGAACAACCTGTGTATATTTTCTTGGTACATTTGTTTAGGGAAAGCTTCAGAGTGTTTTGTACCGTATTATGTCTTAGAGAGTTGCTTCATTACCAAAAACAAATTAAGAACGAATTTTCCGATATTGAAAAGATTGATTTAACCTGGTTAAAAATCTTGGTTATTGGCTTTTTAGTGATCAATTTGCAATCTGTTATTGTACCTATTGGCGTTATAACCTTTGTTGAATTTCAAACATTTATCGATTATACGCTGTTGGGTTTAACTGCTAACTACACTGCACTTGTATTAATCAGCGTGATGATTTTCTTTAGTTTGTCTGGTTCTACAGTATTTAAAGGTATCGACCAGAATAACTCAATGGCAGAAGATAATAAGAATCCTATTTCCCCTGCATTAATCAATACTATTGTCGAATACATGAAAGAGAATAAGCCATATTTAAATCACCTACTAACGTTAGATAATCTAAGTAATCAATTATTATTGCAGCCTAGATTGTTATCTCAAATCATAAATCGTCATTTTAAGCAAAACTTCTTTGAGTTCATTAATAGTTATCGAGTTAAGGAGTGTAAATTAATCTTAGAAAAACCAGGCAATGAAAAAATCACCATGTTGCAAGTCATGGATGAATCAGGCTTTAATTCAAAAGCAACGTTTAACACATTCTTTAAGAAACTTGTAGGTGTGACACCTACGCAGTATAGGAAAGAGAAGGTTAAAAGTTAGCTGTATCTACTTTATTTAATTATTTTATAAGTGCCTTTAATTATTTAAATTAAAGGCACTTTTTTGTTCATTTTAACGCTTAATAATGTGCTGATGAAAGTAGAAAGGCTATTTACAATATTTTCAGCTAATCAATCAACATTAGAGGTACGTTAAAAACTACATAGTGAAATAGTTAACACGCTTAGTCTTTGACCATTAGATATAGTGTAATAAATTCATCCTACTCATGACGTTGAATTTAATGATGACAAGTAGCAATGAATTTTTAAAAGAAACAACCCAATCGAGATGCTTTTGTACACCATTTGTCGCTTTCTTTAATCAACGTGAGAAAATCAATTAAGGTTTTATCTCAAATGATAGCGAATAAAAGACCAAATAATAAAAGTACCCACCTAAAGTAAACCTGTTATTTTACAATGCGTTAAGTGGTTCAACATTATTCATGTCTATAGTTGAACGTTCAAACACTCGACTTTTGAGTATTTGAACTATTTCAATATTGACCTTGTTGCTCAGTCAAGTAAGTTGTAAGCGCTTACATGAGGTAAGGGTGACAATAATCACTTCCTAGCCAATATCAAATAATATGCTTCATAAAGCTAAAGGTCCTAAGTTGATGTATTGGATGAAATTAAAAAAAATATTCATACCTTAGAAAAATAAATTTTAAGGTGAAATATGATAGGGGAAAATAATAATGATTAAGAAATACCATGCTCAAAATCAAAAATTTAAATATTCATTAATTGCATCGGCAATTATTGGGCTAAGCTCGGTGTCAGCTTATGCTGCAGAAGAAGCTGATGGAAAGGCTAATGCAGAAGAAAAAGTTGTAGAAGTTATTGAAGTTAGAGGTCAACGGGGTAATTTAATTTCGGCACAGAACATGAAAATGGATGCTGATACAGTAATGGATGCTATTTCTGCCGCTGATATGGGCTCTATGCCAGACAGAAGTGTTTTAGAGGCGATCTCTCGTATGCCGGGTGTTGCCATTGAAAGATTTTCCGCAGCAGATGACCCTGATCATTTTGGTGTTGAGGGCGGCGGTGTTGTTGTTCGAGGTTTAACTCATGTGCGTAGTGAATTTAATGGTCGTGATAGCTTCTCTGCTGATTCAGGACGTGGTTTAAGTTTTGAAGATGTTTCTCCTGAATTGATGGGATCGGTAGAGGTATTTAAGAACCAAACAGCAGATATGATTGAAGGGGGGATTGCTGGTACGGTAAATCTGAATACCCGTAAAGCGTTTGACGCTGATGGTCGTGCTTTTGCTTTCTCGGCTGATGCGACTTACACGGATATGCGTGAAGAGACCTCACCGACTTTTTCTGGTTTATATAGTGATATTTGGACGCTTGATTCTGGCCGCTTAGGTTTTTTAGTCAATTATTCCAACTCAAAAATTAAAGTTGAGTCAAACGGTACTCAAGTGGGGCGATATGAGGAACAACCCTATCAAAGCCTTGATGGTCAGGCGCTATATATTCCACAATCAGCTCGTTTAAGTAAAAAACTAGATGACCGTGAACGAGAAGGTTTTGCTACTTCGTTGCAGTGGGAAAACACAGATAAAACACTTTTACTTACCGGTGAATACATTCGCTCTGAAGCTAGTTTGATTTGGGGTGAGAATGCTATTGAAATGGCCGATGATAATAATCCGATGTTACCTGTAGAAGGTACAACATTTGAATTTGATGAAAATGGTTATTTTGAAAGTGGCGTTATTACTTCTGAGGCAGGCTGGCGTGGCGATGGTGCTCCCCAACGTTACGGTATGCAACATGCGATGGTTACACGGGTAAGAGATGAAGCATCCAAGGTTAACGACTTTAGCTTTAATGCCAAGTTTACACCAAACGATAGCTGGGCATTTAATTTTGATGTTCAATATATCGATTCAACGATGGAAATTGAAGATGTCTCAGTAGCGGGTGGCACACGTGCTGTTGTTGGTATGGATCTTCGTGGTAGTGGTTTACCTGATATAACTCTTTATCATCCTGGATACGATGGTCAGGCCGATTATACCCCCACATCTCATTTTACCGATCCTAGTGCCAACTTCTTCCGTAATGTCATGGATCATATTTCTGATAATGAAGGATCTGAGCTTGCAAGCCAAATAGATGCGGAATACACGTTTGATAACGGTGACATAAAATCAATTCAGTTCGGTGTACGTTATTCAGATCGTGAGCAAACAACGCGACAATCTGCATGGAATTGGCAGGTACTATCAGAAGGCTGGGCTGGCGGTAATATTTGGTATTCAGACACAGATGTACCTTATGACGAAGTCAGTTTTAATGACTTTGCTCGTGGAGGTGTAATAAACACTGAAGGCGGTAATAATTTTTTGTTTCCTTCATTAGATATGGTTAATGACTATGCAAATCTAGAAGAAGCGGTTTCAGGTGCAAAAGCGGTTGACTGGGGTTGGTCTCCTTTAGCTGCACGTGATGGTGCAACGGGAAATTTCGTTCAAAACGAAATAAATAAGACGGAAGAAACTAGTAGTGCAGCTTATATAAAATTCGATTTTGAAGGTGAAATTGGTGGGTATGACTATAGCGCCAATGTTGGTTTGCGTTATGTGAAATTAGAGAATGATACTCATGGTTTTCTTAGTTTTCCTGATGACGCGCCTAATGATGCTAATGATCCAACAGATATTGGCAATGTGCTAGATGCAGATCAAGCAGCTTTTGGTAATGCTGGCTTTGAATCCATGGTGGCATCAAGTGAGTATAGCAATGTACTGCCGAGTGTGAATTTTAAACTGAATATTACTGATGAGTTGTTAGTACGTTTTGGCTTCTCAGAGGCTATTTCTTTACCCTCATTAGGCCATTTACGTAATTACGTTGGTATTGGTGGCCAAGACATGGAGGTAACGTATGATACGAACGTCCCAGAAGGTGAAGAGCCGATCCCTGTTTATGCTAAATATGACCGTTATACCGCAAGCTCTGGTAACCCATATCTAAAACCGATGGAGTCATATAATTATGATTTATCATTAGAATGGTATTTTGCTGAAGCGGGCTCTTTAACTGCATCGTTGTTCTATAAAGACTTAAGCAATTACTTTATTAATGGTGTCACGATTAGAGATTATATCAATAACGGGGTAACGCAGCAGGTCGAGGTAGGGGGAGCTACGAACGGTGATAAAGGCTCAATTTCTGGCTTCGAGGTTTCTTACCAACAGTTCTTCGATACGTTACCAGGAGCCTTCTCGGGCTTAGGGGTGCAATTGAATTATACCCACATTAATGAAGATGGCTCGCCAAATTCTGGTTTAAATGATTCGAGTGATAATTCAGATGCTGCGGGTGATATTGCTTTTGATAACTTACCACTTGAAGGTTTATCTGAAGAAAATGCAAATGCTGCTTTGTTATATGAAAAATATGGAATTTCAGCGCGTATTGCCTATAACTGGCGTTCAGAATATTTACTTACTACCCGTGATGTTATCACTGCGCTACCCATCTATAACACAGCGAATGGTCAGCTTGACGCATCCGTTTTTTGGGATGTGAATGATAACTGGAAAGTTGGCATACAAGGCACCAACCTTAATAACAATGTGACTGAAACCTTGATGCAAGTTAATGCAGAAGGTGATAAGAAAACGCGTTCATGGTTCACCAATGACCGTCGTTATAGCTTAGTTGTACGTGCAACGTTCTAGTTGTTTTGTTACATAAGGGGCTGTTGCAGGTTATGGCATCGGTCCCAAATCTTTTGGGTAAAATAATGATATCAACTTTATCAACCCATTTCCGTCCCTGTGATGCCCACTGTTAGGGACGGATCTTTTATTTTGAAATATATATATTATTTTCTGGGAAGAAGCTATGAATCAATCAACAGTAAAGCAGAACAATAAAATACACAAAATAGTTATTGTTGGTGGAGGAACCGCCGGTTGGATGACGGCAGCAACATTAGCAAAAGTATTAGGACGTGATTATTGTGCTATTCGCTTAATTGAATCGGATCAAATTGGTACCGTTTCTGTTGGTGAAGCAAGCATTCCACAAATTAAACTATTTAATAAAATTCTTGGCATAGATGAAAATGAATTTGTTAAAAAAACCAAAGGCAGCTTTAAGTTAGGCATTGAATTCGTTAATTGGAACAAAAAAGCTGGCAGTTATGTGCATCCCTTTGGCGATTATGGCACCACGATGAATGCCATTGGCTTTCATCACTATTGGCTTAAGATGCATCAGCAAGGTAAAAGCCCAGATCTTGAAGAATATTCCTTAGCAGCCGTTGCCGCACGCCAAGGAAAATTTATGCGCCCACAGAACATGGGAAATTCACCACTCTCTCAAATTAACTATGCTTTTCATTTTGACGCTTCTTTATATGCTGATTACTTACGTGACTATTCAGTAGAACGCGGCGTAAACCGCAGTGAAGGTAAAGTTGTCGATGTGTCGCTTAGGGAAAGTGATGGCTTTATTGATAGTTTGCTATTGGAAAGTGGTGAACGGGTAACGGGCGACTTATTCATAGACTGCACAGGGTTTAAAGCTTTGTTAATTGAAGGGGCGCTGAAAACCGGTTTTACTGATTGGAGCGACGTGCTGCCCTGTGATACTGCCGTTGCTATGCCTTGCATGGCCAAAGAAACAGCTGCGTTGCACCCTTATACCCAAGCGAAAGCTCAAAAAGCCGGTTGGATTTGGCGAATTCCTTTGCAGCATCGAATCGGTAATGGTTATGTCTATCCAAGCAAGTTTGTTAGTGATGAAGAAGCGGTAAAAATATTAACTGATGAAATGGAAGGGGAGCCCATCGGCAAGCCAAATTTTCTCCGTTGGAAAACCGGAATGCGTAAAAAAAGTTGGAATAAGAACTGTATTGCCATAGGTCTTTCTGCGGGATTTGTTGAGCCATTAGAATCTACAGGCTTACATTTAATACAGTCAGCAATTGCTAAGTTAATGGGGTTATTTCCGCATCAAGGGTTTGACCAAATTGATATCGATACTTTTAATACACAGTCGAAAACAGAGCTTGAATATATTCGAGACTTTATTGTTTTGCATTATAAAGCAACAGATAGGCATGATTCAGAATTCTGGCGTTATTGTCAAAATATGAAAATTTCTGAGCGCTTAAAAACAAAAATGGATTTATATCAAGCAAACGGGCGTATTTACCGTCAAGACAGCGAACTCTTCACAGAAACATCTTGGTTAGCTGTGATGCATGGTCAAGGGTTAACCCCTAACGGATATCACCCGCTGGTTGATGTACTACCTGAAGATGAAGTGGCCCGCCGACTTCAACACATTCATGGCGTGATCCAAAAATCTGCTGAAACTATGCCAATGCAAAAAGATTTTATAGCAAAGCATTGTCAGGCTAGTTAAAAAATATTGTTATCAGTAGCAAAATTTATCTGGTTAAGATGCCAATAGATATATTGTTGCCGATGTATATAAAGAAAATGAAAAGGTTAGTTAATGAAAATTATTTATATGAGTGATGGCGTTAAAAAAATTATTCACATTGCTGCGGTACTCTTTCTTAGTATAGGCCTTAGCGCATGTGAGAAAAATAATGAAAGGTCCATTGCAGAGCAGGGGACTACTCAGTCCAAAAATCGTTTAGCGGCAGTAGAGTACGATGTAGAAGCTTTGTTATTAAAAATGACGCTGAAGGAAAAAGTATCTCTGGCTCATGCTAGTGGTAAATTTCATGTCAATGCTATTGAACGGGTCGGCATTCCTGAAATGTGGTTATCTGATGGCCCTCATGGTGTACGTCATCAAATAGAACGTCATGCTTGGGCATCGGCGGGCTGGACAGATGATCATGCAACTTATCTACCTCACCTTACCTCTGTAGCGGCTAGTTGGGATCCAGAAATGGCGCGTTTACACGGGCAAGTATTAGGAGCCGAGGCGCGTGACAGAAAAAAAGACTTTATCTTAGGCCCTGGCGTTAATTTAGCACGCTTACCACTTTACGGTCGTAATTTTGAATATATGGGTGAAGACCCTATTTTAGCGGCAAAATTAGTCGTACCACAAATTAAAGCCATTCAAGCGAATGATGTCGCGGCAACGGTAAAGCATTATGCGTTAAATACGCAAGAGTTAAACCGGACTGGCGTGAATGCAAAACCAGACGAACGCACCTTAAGAGAAGTCTATTTACCGGCATTTGAAGCTGCTGTAAAAGAAGCCGGTGTGTTAGGTATGATGGGATCATACAACGAGTACTATGGAACAAATGCTAATCAAAGTAAGCATTTAGTCATGGATATCTTGAAAGGTGAATGGGGTTTTCAAGGCGTGTTACTGACCGACTGGCATGTTGATATTAATACTTATGACGCTGCTATAAATGGCTTAGATCTAGAAATGGGCACTAAAGTAGATGATTATCAAGACTACTTTTTAGCTAAGCCTTTTTTAGAGATGATTCAAGATGGGAAAATTCCAGAGTCAGTAGCTGATGAAAAGGCCAGACGTATTTTAAGAGTGCAACACACTATAGGAATGTATGATGAAAACCGCTTATCCGGAGCTAGAAATACTAAAGAACATCAAGAGGCTGCGCGAAAAATTGCTACTGAAGGCGTAGTACTGCTAAAAAATGATGTTGTTGGCGCTGATGCGGTATTGCCATTTGATAAAAAGAATGTCAAAAACATTCTGGTATTAGGCCCTAATGCGGATAAAAAACATGGCACAGGTGGTGGCTCATCAGAAGTGAAATCTTTATATGAAGTCACCCCATTACAAGGTTTAAAAGCTAAATTTGGTGAAGATGTAAATATCACAGTGATGAGAGCACGCAGCAGTGAATTAACAGCAATTGCCAGTGATTATGTTGAAAGTCGACACTGGACAGGGACACCTGCTTGGAATGTATCCTACTTTAAAGAGTCGGCCCGTGAAAATATAACGGATAAGGCTTGGATAGTTGATTCTAAGTTTAATGTTAAAGAGCCAAGTGTAACTCAGCACATTACTATGTCAGCTAAAATCAAACCGTTAACAACAGGCTTACACCAATTAAAAGTTGAAACCATTGGTGGTTTCCAACTGAAAATTAATGGTGAAGTTACGATTGATCATAAAGTTGCAGATCGAGAAGAAAATGACGTTTCTCACTTAACGTACGATATTGAATTAACAGCGAACGAGTCTTACGCGTTTGAAATCAAATATGATGGTAGTGATCATTTCACTTTAGGTTGGAATGCACCAGGGGAACTGTTTAGTAGTGAAGCTGAATATATTGCCGCTGCTAAAAAAGCTGATGCTGTTATATATTTTGGAGGTTTGAGTCATGGCGATGATAGGGAGTCAATTGACCGTCCGGATATGAAGTTACCTAACTCACAAGATGAGATCATTAGTAAACTCATTGCTGCCAATGAAAAAACAGTGGTATTTCTTGTTGCAGGCTCAGCAGTTGAAATGCCATGGGTCGAGCAAGCAAACGCTATTGTTTGGGGTTGGTACGGCGGTATGGAAGCAGGACATGCGTTTGCTGATATCTTAACGGGTGATGTTAATCCAAGTGGTAAAATGCCAATTACCTTACCAGCTCGTCTTGAAGATACCGCACCAATTGCCTTGAATGATTATAACGAGAAAGAAAGCTTATATAGCGAGGGCGTATTTATTGGTTACCGCTGGTTTGAACAACAAAACATTAAGCCTAGTTTTACTTTTGGTCATGGCCTGTCTTACACCAACTTTACCCTAACTGATATTGCTTTGTCAGCATCCAATATTACTGCTGATGACGGCATTACTGTTACGGCAATGGTTACCAATACCGGTGATGTTGCTGGCGCAGAAGTGGTGCAATTATACTTGCATGACATAGAGTCTAGTGTTGAACGACCAACAAAAGAGCTGAAAGGATTCGACAAAGTTTATTTAAGGCCTGGTGAAAGTAAACAGATCAGTATTTCACTTAATAAGCGTGATTTATCTTTTTGGGATATAACAATAAATAATTGGAAGGCAGAAAGAGGAAATTTTCAAGTCATGTTAGGTTCGTCATTGAGCGATATCCGTTTAACCGCAGAATTTACTTACCAATAAAGGAAAACCGATGTTAACGAATAAAGCAACATTGATGAAATTATTTACTTTAAGTTTTGTGGTTTATCTACTCGCGAGTTGTGGAAGCTCATCTGAAGATAATTCAACCGTGATCAACATCGCAATTAAACCTATTACTTTACCTATAACAACCACTTACAGTTTAGTCGATGAAATTAACCCTCAGCAAGCTATCGCTGAAATGGCGATAGGTATTAATTTAGGCAACACTTTTGATGCTCCTCACGAAGGTGATTGGGCATTACCGGCACAAGAGGCATTTATTATTGCTTTTAAGGAAGCGGGCTTTAAGCATGTTCGACTTCCTGTTACTTGGCATGAGCATACTCAGTTAGAAGCGCCTTATGAAATAGATAGCGTGTTTTTAACAAGAGTCGAAGAGGTGGTTGATTGGGCGTTAGCACAAGATCTTTATGTCATTCTCAATGCTCATCACGAATCTTGGTTTAAAGAAAATTATCAAGATCAAAAAAATAAAAATCGTTTAGATAGTATCTGGATAAAAATTGCCGCTCACTTTAAAGAAAAACCGGCTAAGTTAATGTTTGAATTACTTAATGAACCTAATGGTATGACGGTGGTAGAGGTAAACGCAGTAAACAAACGTATACTGTCAATTATCCGAAATGAAAATCCTAACCGATTAGCTGTTTTTTCTGGTCATGGTTTTACCCCCATTGATTCATTACTAGAGACTGAAATTCCAGATGTTCAAGATAAATTCCTAATCGGTAATTTTCACAGTTACGACCCTTGGGAATTTGCTGGACAATGTCAAAAAAGTTGGGGAACTAATGAAGATAAGTCTAAACTTCGCCAAATTTATCAGCAAGCAAGTGATTGGGCGATTGTTAATCAAATTCCTGTTATGGTTAATGAGTTCGGTGCGGCAAAGTTTGACTTTACCCAGCCTGAGAATGTTTGTGATTTAGCAGAGCGTTTAGCCTATTTAAGCCATCATGTTAGTTTGGCTAAAGAATTTGGAATTGCTGGAACCGTTTGGGATGATGGCGGCTCATTTAGTACTTATGATCGCACCAATAACAGCTGGGGACCAGAAAAAGATATTTTAGTTGCTGAAAATGATTAATTGTTTTTAGCATCATCGTGAGTCGTTAGATAAGGTAATAAAGGTAATCATAAAGATGAACAAGTTTATTTTTTTGTTGATATTTTCACTTACTGCTTGTAGTCAAAGTACTGATAAACAGGGTACTAATAAACAAAATATTGAAACTAGCCTAACAACTAGTAGTGAGTCGTATACTGTATCAAGAGCTGAATATTTATCGAAATTGCAAGGCTTTTGGTTAGGTCAAAGTATTGCCAACTGGACTGGACTTGTTACTGAAATGGATAAGGTAGGTACACCAGAAACACTACCATTTTATACCGATGCAGACTGGGGAAGTAAGGATCTACCTGCTATGTGGGGAGAAGGTGTTCCTCATAGTGATGTTATTGATTTTTTCTTTGTTGAAGAAGGGCAACCTTGGGGAGCCGATGATGATACTGACATTGAATATATGTACCAGTATTTACATGAAGTTCACCAAACAAGTTTGTTGACCGCAGAGCAAATTAGCGCGGGTTGGTTAACTCATACCTATTCGGAAGAAGATGCTCCGTTGTTTAAGAAGTTTTCTGACGGCAAAGCCGTTCAAGAGAACTTTTTATGGGAGTCTAATCAACAAGCCAGAATACTCATGGCGCAAGGTATGTTAACGCCAGAAACTAGTGAACCTAAAAACAATACTAAATACATGATGATTGATGCCCAGCTGACTACGGAAATATTTGGTTTGTTGGCACCTGTTCGAGCCGATGTTGCGCTAAAAATAGCACAGTTGCCTATCCGGGTATCTGCTAAATATGACGCCCAATGGATCTCACAATTTTATATCACCATGCATTCTTTGGCTTCTAAAGTAGATCAATCACTCACCATGCAGCAACAAACTCAATGGCTGGCAGAGAAGGCTAGGCTGATATTACCAGAGCAATCAACCTCAGCAAAAATGTATGACTTTATTATAAATTCTTATCAGGTAAATCCAGATAAAAATAATTGGGAGAAGACTCGCGATGAAGTTTATCATCGATATCAGCTTAATAATGCTGATGGTTATCTCTATAAAGATCCCTTTGAGGCGGGTATTAATTTCGCTGCCAGTTTAGTCAGTTTATTCTATGGGGAAGGGGATATTGTTCGCACCATTCAAATAGGCACTTTAGCTGGTTGGGATTCAGATAATCCAGCCGCAACTTGGGGTGGCTTATTAGGGTTTATGATTGGAAAAACTAGTGTTGAACAAGCATTTAAACAAAACAACCTTTCGCAAAGTTATTGGATTCACCGTACCCGAAGAAACTTCCCTGATCATACACCTGAAAAACTTGGTGAAGATACCTTTCCTATGATGGCCCAACGAGCGATTAATGTGATTGACCGAGTCGTTATTGAACGAATGCAGGGTAAAGTCGATATTGAAAATAATGTTTGGCTGATCCCTAAGCGTTAATTTCTTAAATAAAGGTTTGACTTGTTTCAGCGTCAATATCCTCTGGCATAAATTACTTTGAATTATGGAATATCATGAAAAAAATAGCATTATGCTTAATCGCAACGAGCTGCTTATTTTTAGCTTGTTCTAACAATATTGCACAATTTTCGACAAAAAAAGTATCACATGTACAGCATTCAAAAGAGCAGCATTCTGTTGAACAGTTAATGCGAGAACCTTACCAAAGTAGTGTTGATAGTAGTTCGCGCGAATATTTTGTTTATTTACCCCGAGGTTACCATTCTCAGCCAGATAAAAAATGGCCCGTGATGTTATTTTTACATGGTAATGGTGAACGGGGTAACGGTCTGGATGAATTAGATTTTGTCATGATGCAGGGGCCTTTACATGAAGCTTGGGTGCAGAAAAAAGACCTGCCATTTATTATCATTTCACCTCAGCTTCATATGTTTGGTTGGGATAAAAAGGGCATTGCTTATATTGATAACCGCTTAAAAGGTAATATTCCAAAAAGGTTAGCTCAAGGTGTACCCAAGCGAAGTGCTGCTTTTCAAACTAATGGTGCTATGCAAAGAATGGCGGCATTAACACAAATGAGTGATGTCGCACCTTTATTGCCCCAAGGCTGGGAAATGCTTGAGAATGATTTAATTACCATGTTAGATAGCGTGCAGCATAAGTACCGCGCAAATGTTAATCAAACCTATTTATCAGGCTTAAGTTATGGTGGTTTTGGTACTTGGTATATGGCAAGTAAATACCCTAAAAGGTTTACCGCTATTGCTCCCGTTGTTGGCTGGGGACACCCAAGTTTAATGGCACCTATTGCTAAGCATAAAATACCTGTGTGGGCATTTGCTGGTGGCCGAGATAGTGCGGTCAATATTAAGTACTTTTATGCGGGATTAAATGAGTTAGAAAAAATGGGCCATGACGATGTACGCTTTACCGTCCATGAAGATAAAGGTCACGATGCCTGGACGCGGGTCTATTCAGGCGATGATATTTACCAATGGTTATTATCACATGAGCTACATGACTAACGTTATTAGGATGGCACCCTCTTTGAACACTAAAATATTGTTTTTGGTTACTTTGTTTATTTCCGCGAGCCCTTTTGCTAAAACCGTCGAAGAGCAAGTAGGTGAGTCAGTCACTGTGATGTCGCTAAATATTTATGGCTGGAAAACTATGCCAGCGCATAGTGATGATTATGCACAATTAATTAAAAACCATAAGGTTGATATCCTCGGAATTCAAGAAGGAGTAGAAGATTGGCAACTGAAAGGCAGTGATGTTGATAACAAACTGCCAACCAACTATCAGCGTGCTAGTACCTTAAAAAAATCACTTGGACCCTGTTGGCGGCATAAGTTTCAAATTTTCATTAATCATTGTCAGGGAAGCCGTTTCATCGAATCAGATCGCTTTGATTTAACTGATGGTCCAAATGCCACCCGAACAGGTGAGTACGCTGTGATAGAAAAATCGAATAACCGCTATCTTTTTGTCAATGTGCATTGGGATCATGAAAGTGTTGTTACTCGTATAGCTAATGCTGAAGAAACCAGCGTTCAGCTGAATAAAATAAAAAAATATCCTAAAATTTTATTGGGAGATTTTAATAGTAAATGTAATAGTAAAGAGGCATCAATGGTACAGAAAAAAACAGAAATGATTTTATTAAAAAATGCTGGTATTGATTGTATTTTCGTTACGGGAATCACTGGCAGAGCAAAAGTAGTTGCAGCTTATCCTTCTGATCATCCAGCTATTGTTGCAGTATTAAGTCAATAATTAGCCGTTAATGTAGTGCCATTGTTAAAACTTGTAAGTAGTAAATCCTTTAATTCGTTATAAAAAATGAAGTTTTACAAATACAGATCTATTATATTATTT
>Ga0209291_1000391_pt1 | contig 41934 bp, 35 predicted proteins | sample GOMGulsemesocosm_FD_184633 | JGI IMG/M metagenome (GOLD analysis project Ga0209291, IMG submission 184633) | Methane-oxidizing microbial communities from mesocosms in the Gulf of Mexico - GOM9B Gulf of Mexico (SPAdes) (version 2) | ecosystem: Environmental > Aquatic > Marine > Cold seeps...
AAGTTTTGAAGAGAATTCCATAGTAACAAAAATAACTTATTTAAAATTATTACATCAAAAAAAAAGCGATTTAACTTTCATTAAATCGCTTTTAAAATATATTCATTATTTGTTATTCAACAATTATCTTTTTTAATACATTTCCTTTTACTGTATTTACTTTAACAAGATATACTCCTGTTGCAAAACTAGATGTATCAATCTGATGAGTATTAAATAAATCCTGATCTTTAGCATAATAAACTAATTTACCCGTAATTGTAAAAATCTTGATCGTTGCCAAATCTTTTTTACCCCATGAAATATTCACAAAATTATCAGCTGGGTTAGGATATAGAGACAAATCAATAAATTCCTCATCATTTATACTCAATGCTTGGTTATATAAATCAGACTTCCATAACCCTCTACCATAAGTCCCAGCATAAAGCATATTATCAGCTGTATTCACTTCTAACTCGTATATACGAACATTTGGTAGGTTATTACTAAATGGTTGCCAATAATCAGTACTAGCGATAAATGTATCATCAATATAAAAAACACCATAATTCATACCTACATACAAACCATTATCAGCATTACCATGCCAAACTACTGCTTGAGCACTGAATCCTGGTAAATTATATAATATTGGAGCCCAACTAGTCCCTCCGTTATTAGTTAGATACACTTTACCAGCTCCAGATGTTGCTACTGCTATTTTTAAAGGATTTGTTGGGTGAATTGCAATACTGTTTATATTACCCGAAATACCTCCTGTAACAGTAGTCCAATTTGTTGCACCACCATTAGTAGTTTTATATAAATTACTACCTCTAGAGGCGTACATAATCTGATTATTAGAAGGTGCAATCTTTAATTGATTTAAGTTCCCCCCTAAAACTTGAGAAATAGCTGTCCAAGTTCCCCCTGAATTAGTTGATTTATACACTTGGTCATAACCTGAATAAATAGTATTAATTACTGTTGGATCTTGTTCAAATGGTGTTACCCAATTTCCGTCTTTACCATCTGGAGATGCCAATCCTGAATATGAATTTCCACCGTTAGTAGAGCGATAAAGAGATCCATTTTGTGAAGTACCATATATAGTTGTTGAAAGCGTTTTATCTACAAAGCCTTCCATACCATCAGCTCCTAACCAATCTTTCCATAAACCAGTATTCCCATCATATGTTGAAGAACCATTGTCTTGAGCTCCTCCAGTAATAATTACAGGATTTGTTTGACTTATCCCAATTCTATAAAATTGACGCATTCCAATTCCTGACGTTAAATCTCTATAAAAACTAGCATTAACTGTGTTAGGATTTTCAGCTACGTAAACACCTCCATCAGAACCAACATATAAATCATCATTAATAAATTTTAAAATATCAATATCTGCATGACAATATCCAATTCCCATTCCTGACGCATTATTAGGTGTCCATTGTGAGCTGATTGAAAAATTTGCTCCTCCATCTGTTGATCTCCAAGAATTAATTCCTGCAATGTGCACTGTTTCTGCATTATTAGGATCAACAGCGATATCCATATCTCTTGGAGCTTGACCTCTATCATCTGCAGCTGTTGAACTGTATCCGAAATAATTTTTACCCGTATGGTTTAATTTTGTAAAAGTTGTTCCTCCATCAATTGATTTATGAAATGACCCAAATTCTCCACCACTTTCTTCTATTACATAAAGATAGTTTGCATTTGCAGGTGATACCCCCATCATTTTCACTCCACTTCCAAATTGATTTGGAGTTACTTCAAAACCGTCTTGAAACACAGTCCCAGAGTTAGTTGTAACAGATACATCATCCAAAGTTGTACCTCTACCGTATTGATTTCTACTTTGAAAAGCGATATAGTAATCATCTGTTACATTAGGCAATGCCAAAGATATATTTGTCCAACCTGTAACTTCTGTAGTATAAGATGCTCCAGGAATTAATGTCCATGCACCAGCTGCTGATGTTTTATAATACACATGTAACTCATCAATATCTCCATACCAATTTACTTGAGTATAATAAAAATTTAATGTTGGATTTACACTTCCAGCCAACTCTAATTTTGGTGACACTAATTTTGTTATAGGATTAGAAGGAGAGTCTATAAATAATATTGCCATTGAATTTCCTGTACGTGGTGTTACAGAATTGTTTTCATTTGTTGAAGCAGTACCCCAATCCAATTGTCCTGAATCATATTCCTGAGTCCATAAAGGTAATGTTGATGGCACATTAAATGTTGCTCCTCCATCTATAGATTTAAAAAATTGATTTCCAGAAGCATAAACTGTATTTGGATCCCCAGGCTTAAACTCTACATCAAAACCGTGAGTTGCTGAAGGATGAATTCTTGTCCATGTAACTCCAGTATCAATTGATTTAAAAATACCGCCATTTTCTGCACTACAATACATTATATTAGACAACGTTGGATGTACTAATATTTTATTTACTGTACCCGAACCTATATCTGCTAATGTAGACCATGTTACTCCTCCATTTGAAGAAACATAAATCACACCACTTCTAGATCCCCAATAATATTTTTGAGCATTAGAAGGATCAATTTCTAATGAATATACATCTAAATTTGGTCTATTATCAGTCAAAACAATCCAATTAACTCCACCATTAGTAGTTTTCCAAACCCCTCCTGAAGGCCCTCCAACTATCATATGATTTGAATTACCATTTTCTGAAGCAATAGAAGTTATTCTACCTACCCCAGGGTTCCAACCACTAGTCGAATTCCAACTTTTAGGACCTAATTCTTCCCAAGTACCTTGAAATGCAGCTTTTGAGGCTAAATTAATTTCTTGCTGATAATTTCGTATTGCTTCTTCAAAGACCTCAGGAGATTCTAACATTCCATTTTCATTCATTGATCTTAAAGCACTGTACTCCCATCTTTTATATGGCTTATAACCAACTCCTCTCCCTGTGCCAACAATTGAAAAATGTTCTTCAGCTTTAGCTTGTATTTCTTGAACACTAAAAGTTCCTTTGTTTATCATTCGTTTGTATTCCTGAGACCAAGAATTCATTGTAAATGCTATAATAAATAGTAATGTAATTTTTTTCATGGGTTTATTTTTATAATTAAAGGTGTTGCAATATAGTCCTTTTTCGTTAATTTGTTTTTCAAAGCATATTATCATGAACGAAACACAAATTATTTTATTAATAGCATCTTATTTTGGGTTATTAATACTGGTCTCTTATTTTACTGGAAAGAAATCAGGAAACGATGCTTTTTTTAAGGGAAATAAGCAATCTCCATGGTATATTGTTGCTTTTGGAATGATTGGAGCCTCTTTATCAGGAGTAACTTTCATTTCTGTTCCAGGTTGGATTGAAGCCTCACAATTTAGTTATATGCAAATGGTATTAGGTTATATTATTGGATATGCTGTAATCGGGCTAGTGCTACTTCCACTATACTACAAGTTAAACCTAACCTCTATTTACACCTACCTTGAAGGAAGGTTTGGAAATTATTCTTATAAAACAGGTGCTTCTTTCTTTTTAATCTCAAGAGTTATTGGTGCTAGTTTTAGACTATTTCTAGTTGCAAACGTGTTACAAATTATTCTTTTTGATGATTTAGGTGTTGCTTTTTGGCAAACTGTAACAATTACTGTTTTATTAATATGGTTGTATACATTCAAATCTGGAATTAAAACTATTATCTGGACTGATACACTTCAAACCCTATTCATGTTAATTGCTGTTGGTGTAACTATCTATTTTGTGAGTGATAATTTAAACATGAATGAACAAAACACACTAAGTTATGTTTTAGATAGTGATTTTTCTAAAATCTTCTTTTTTGAGGACTATAAAGCAGGGAATTACTTTTGGAAACAGTTTATTTCTGGAGCTTTTATTGCTATTGTAATGACAGGATTAGACCAGGATATGATGCAAAAAAACCTAACCTGCAAATCATTAAAAGATGCACAAAAAAACATGTTCTGGTTTACCATTGTTCTAACTATTGTTAACTTCATATTTTTAAGTCTAGGACTATTATTAACAATGTATGCCAAGCAAAATGGTATTGACGCTCATAAAGATGATTTGTTTGCTTTATTAGCTAAAAATCATTTAGGTATTGGAGTCTTCATATTCTTCCTTCTTGGACTAATCGCTGCTGCTTATAGTAGTGCTGACAGTGCATTAACATCACTAACTACGTCCTTCAGTATTGATATTTTAGATATTGAAAAAAAATATGATGCTGAAAAACAAGTTAAAATCAGAAAACAGATTCATATACTAATATCATTTGTACTTATTTTAGTAATTATTGTATTTAAATATATTCTAAAAGATGTAAGTGTTATTGCTAAACTTTTCAAATTTGCAGGGTACACATACGGCCCATTATTAGGACTATACGCTTTCGGAATGTTTACTAAATGGAATGTGAAAGATAAACTTGTCCCCATAATTTCTATCCTATCACCTATCCTTTCTTATGTAATAAGCGTGAATAGTTTAAAATGGTTTGGTTTTGAATTTGGGTTCTTTATTTTAATTTTAAACGGGTTATTAACCTTCATTGGGTTATTATTAATTCGTAAAAAAGCTAATTTGGTTGTGAACCCAATGAATTAAGTTGTAATCTATTTCCTTAAACTCCAATTAAATACTATTTTTGCCGAAAATTTATTTACATGAGTGAAGTAACAAATAAAGCAATTGCAGTAGAGTATAACTTATATAGAGATACAGCTACAGGAGAATTAGTAGAGTCAACTGAAGGAAAAGAGCCTTTAGCATTCTTATCTGGATTAGGACAAATGATTCCAGAATTTGAAGCAAATGTTGTCGATTTAAAAGAAGGAGACACATTCTCTTTTGGAATAAAATCAGAAAATGCATACGGTACACGCAAAGAAGAAGCAGTAATTGAACTTGCTCAAGATATGTTTATGAACGAAGGAAAATTAATTCCTGAGGTTGTAGTTGAAAATGTATTGCCTTTACAAGATCAAAACGGAAATGTAATTCCTGGGAAAATAATGGCTATCAATGAAGAAACAATTACTGTTGATGTAAACCATTTATTAGCAGACCAAGACTTATATTTTACAGGTAAAATTCTTGAAATGAGAGATGCTACTACTGAAGAAGTAGAACATGGTCATGTTCACGGAGCACATGGACACCAACACTAAATAACTAGTTAGTTATCAATACCTAAATCTCCCTGTTTAAAATGTTTTTAAACAGGGAGATTTTCATTTTTATATAAGGTCTAATACTGATTTGTCGATAGCAATACTAAAGTACAAGCTTCTTCAAATGTAATATTATGTTGTTTTAATAACTCGTAAAACTCTGGGTTTTCAGTTCCAGGGTTAAACAATACCCTATTCGGTTTTAGACTTATTAAGTGGTCATAATATTCCTTCTGCCTTACTGGATTCATATATAGTGTTATTGTATCAATATTAGTATATACTTTCAATTTTGCATCAATAATTACTTCCCCTACTTTTCCTTGCCTTAATCCATATGCAACAACTTCTTTCCTGTACCTCAACAACTTCTGAATTGCTAAATAAGAATATCGTGTTTCCTTCAGTGAAGCACCGAAAACTAACGTTTTTTTACCCATCTGTTAAATTAGTGTTAATGAAATTTTATCCTGTAACATATCAATATAATAGTCGTCTAGTAAACAAAACTATTACAAAATCATCAATCATCAAAAAACGAACAATGCGAAAATTAATTCTATTCATTCATTTGTTATTTATATCAATAGCATTTGCACAAAATAACGGACCTAAAATAGGTGTTCTTAAGGGAAAAATTACGGATCAAGTAACAAAAGAAATTTTACCTTACGTCAATATAATTATTAAAGATAAATCCAATAATGTATTAACTGGTGGAATTACAGATGATAAAGGAGAATTTAATGTCAATAAAATACCTGCTGGAGAAAACATTATCGAAATTCAATATATTGGTTATAAAACCGATTCTAGAAAAATAATCTTTACTCGTAAAGACGCTACACATAGTCTAGGGACTATATCCTTAGCAGAAGACACTGCACAATTAGATGAAGTGGTTGTGGTAGCAGAAACGTCAACCGTAGTTCAGAAAATTGACCGAAAAGTTATTAATGTTGGGAAAGACTTAACCTCAGCTGGAACAACTGCATCAGAATTACTAAATAATGTACAATCAGTAAGTGTTGATTCACAAACAGGAAACATTAGTTTAAGAGGTAATGAAAACGTACGTGTTTTGGTAGATGGTAAACCTTCTAATATTAGTGTTGCTGACTTACTTAAACAAATACCTTCTACATCAATAAAACAAGTTGAATTAATCACTAATCCCTCTGCTAAATATAGCCCTGAAGGAATGAGCGGAATGATTAATATTGTTTTACATAAAAATGCTAATCAAGGATTTAACGGAAATGTAAATACGGGGTTAACCCAAGGGGAAAATACTCGCTTTAATGGTTCGTTTAATATGAATTACAAAACAGGTAAAGTTAACTTTTTTGGTAATTATGGCTACAACACTGGTAAGAACGATAACTTTGGTCATGTAACTCGTACTGGAACAACACCTTCGTTACAAGAATTCACATTTGATTCTGACAGAGATTCACATTTGATAAAAGTCGGTGCTGATATATATTTAAACGATAAAAATACGTTATCGTTTTATACTACTCAAAACCTTAGTGATAATACTGCGGAAGGATTAACCAAAGTTACTATTGCAAATGTATTAAATACAAATGCTCCTAATCTAGCTAAAACTAAGTCAAACTCGGGAACTTATAACTTAAATTACAAATTAGACTTTGATGAAAAAAACGAACATAATTTAGAATTTGAAGCTACCTATTCAAATGCAGACTCTCCAGAGAATGCCAGATATCATGAATTAATAAATCCATCAGATCCTATTACAAATTATACCAATAGCGTAGAGAACACAACGGATAACTTTTTATTTAACTTAGATTATACTGTACCTCTTTTTGAAAAAGGAAAGCTAGAAATAGGTGGAGAAATTAGAACTAATAAAACAACAAACTTCAATATTTCTAATCAACACGAAAATGCATATGACTCGAATGGTATCTTCGCAGGAACACAACCAATTGGAAACTCTTCGTTTGGATATGATAGAAAAATATTTTCAGGGTACACAAATTACGGGCATAAATTCGGGAAATTAACCATGCAACTTGGGGTTCGTTTAGAGCAATATAATGTTGATGGCGATTTTCAAAAAGGAGCAAGTAATGCCAAGTATACCGATAAAATATTTAGCGCCTATCCTTCTGCTTTTTTCACATACAATCCATCAGAAAAAAATCAATACCAAGTTAGTTATAGTCGCCGAGTTGACAGACCAGGAATTGGTCAAGTAAATCCTATTAGAGAATGGAGTACTCCATTAATTACTTCAGTTGGTAATCCTGATTTAAGACCACAGTTTACAAACTCTTATGAAGTAAATTATACTCGTAAAATAAAAAATGGATCAATTACTTTTGGTTCTTTTTACAGAAAAGTAAACAATAATATTTCACGTTATTCAACTATCGACCCACTAGACGGAACCAAGCAATTGCTATCTTACACCAACTATGACGATACAGACAGGTATGGTTTTGAAGTTTCTTCAAATTATAAAATATCCAAATGGTGGAGAGCAAACGCCAGTTTAGATTATTATGCTAAAACAGAAAAAGAATTAACTAGAGAAGTTAAAGCGAATAGCTTTAATGCGCGTTTAAGCAATAGTTTTACTGCTACAAAAAAATTACGTTTCCAATTATTCTCAATGTATAGAGGACCTGAAGATGGAATTCAATTTAACCGATCTGCGATGTGGATGGTAAATATTGGTTCTAGCTTATCGGTTTTAAAAAACAAAGGAACAATTAGCTTTAGAGTAAACGATATTTTTAAAGGAATGAAATTCGAGTTTGAATCTACGCAACCATATGTCCAAAACGGACAATTTAACTGGGAAAGTAGAACCGCTTACTTAGGCTTTAACTATCGTTTTGGTGGCGGAAAAAACAAAGCTTTACAACGTAAGCAAAGAGATAACAATGAAAAACAAGGCGGAGGTGGAATGATGTAGTGGCGAATCGCCACAGATAATAATTAAACTAAAAAAAGTCCGAATTTGCATTTACAGCATTCGGACTTTTAATTTTAACTTTAGCTTGATAAGCTTACCACTTTATAATAGCGCTTCCCCAAGTAAACCCACTTCCAAAAGCAGCTAACACAACAGTATCACCGTCTTTTATTTTTCCTTCCTCCCAAGCTTCACATAATGCTATTGGTATAGATGCGGCTGTAGTATTTCCGTATTTTTGAATGTTATTAAACACCTGATCATCATTCAAACCAAACTTCTTTTGGATAAACTGAGCAATACGCAAGTTTGCCTGATGCGGTATTAACATATCAATAGCTTCTTTTTTTAAATTGTTTTTCATCAGGCCTTCCATAATTACTTCTGAAAAACGAACTACTGCATTTTTAAATACAAACTGTCCGTTCATATACGGGAAGTAACTTAAGTCGTTTGGATTATTATCCTCAATGATATCTGTTATCCAACGCCCTCCCATTCCTGGAGCTTCTGACGCTAACTCTAAAGCATGTTTTCCTTCTGAATGTAAGTGAGTAGATAAAACCCCTTTTGAATTGTCTTCTTCTCTTGTCAGTACAGCTGCCCCTGCTCCATCTCCAAATATTACTGAAATACTTCTACCTCTAGTAGACTTATCTATTCCTTTAGATTGCAGTTCCGAGCCAATTACCAGAATATTTTTATACATACCCGTTTTTATAAACTGATCGGCAACAGAAATAGCATATATAAAACCAGAACATTGGTTACGTACATCTAAAGCACCAACAGTTTTAATTCCTAAAGCTTCTTGAATTTGCACTCCTGGTCCTGGGAAAAAATAGTCAGGGCTTAAGGTTGCAAATATGATAAAGTCGATTTCGTTCTTATCCAATCCTGAACGCTGAATAGCCACTTTAGCTGCTTCATGCCCCATAGTAAACGTAGTTTCTTTACTTTCCGGTTTTACCCACCTACGTTCTTTTATACCTGTACGTTCCGTAATCCATTCATCATTGGTATCCATGATTTTTGATAAATCATGATTCGTCACTATATTATTAGGAACATATTTTCCTAAACCTATTATTTTTGAATTGTACATCTATTGGGTTTTTGAATACTGCAAATTACAATAATTATATACGAGGGGCAAGGAGTGCTTTGTTTTGTGATTTTACTGAATACTAAAAAAGCTACTGAATTTAAATTCAGTAGCTTTTTTAGTATAATTGAAATTATTAATGTTATTCCTTAATCAGTTTACTTACAAACTGACCTTTACTAGATACTACTCGTACAAAGTATATTCCTTCAATTAGCTTTGTAATATCTAATTCTTTTTCTAATTGAGTTCCAATAACTGAAGTACTACTTAAAACTCTACCATTCACATCAAAAACAGTTATTTCTTTTAAGTTGTGTTTTCCTTGAATATAAACAATTCCTTTTGCAGGATTTGGATATATTCCAATACTTCTATCTAATGAATAATCAGCTAAACCAAGTATTGCTACTGTAGTTTGAGCTACATTGGTAATTATAGGTGCATTATAATCAAAATAGATTTCAGCATTATTTTCAAACGTATCATTCAGTACTAAAGTAGGTTGTGTTTTTATCTTAAAAGCTACATATCCATCATTATTAGCATTGTCAAAAGGCAAGTTAATATTCTCAAAAATAAATTCTACTATATTCGTATCACGTACACGTGTTACATAACTATGACTTCCATGTAAAGGTATCAATGTACTAACATCATATTTAGTTACATCTATTACGTCCTTAACTACAATATTTACAGCGTTAGCTGTACCATTATTTTCAAAACGAACCAGATAATGTACATACTCTCCTACTTCACTTGGTGAAATTGTTTTCCCTTCCAAACAGGTTTTATCATTAGGGTCATAAGCATTAACTACTGTTTGGTATAATTCAGAAACATTATCTAAAGGAGTTTCATCCCCAGCAAATGGATTTATTGTAGCAGTATAATCCAACACATCACTTCCATTCACAGGAAAGCTTGGATCTGTTGGTGTATTGATGTTCATCGTAAAATCAATAGTTCTTGTCTCGAATGGTTGTAAATTGGTATAGTTCCAAGTTAAACTACCCGTATTTTGAGTATCTGCAACTGATGTAGCAGAAACAAAATCCATTATATCATCATTAAATACAAAACTAACATTACCTGATAAAACTACATTCCCTTTATTTTTATAAACTAATTTATAATCTGAATCGAACCCTGGTCTAGCTTCTGTTACAGGTAAAACAGTAATTTCTAAATCATTATGTACTCCGTTAGGTGTAATACAAAAATCTTGGTTAAATGGACTTATGTCGGCTGGGAAAGCCACTACTAAACTCGTAGGGGAAATATTAAAATATGTTGGGTTTTCTAATTGCGGAGTGATGGTATGACTCCCTTGTTGAACAGGAATATTATATAAACCAGTATTGTTTGCTATAAAACTCCCCACTTCAGTTCCACCTGCAATGTTAAATTTTAAGTTAGAATATACTGGGTCTGACACATCACAGCCATTATTATTACTATCTAGTTTAGATATACCATCAACTGAATAATAGTCTCCCCCAGGCACAAAGGAACAATATGTGCTTATAATACAATTAGTGTAACCAAGATTATTCACTTGAACTTGCATCATTTCATAATCCTCATTATCAACACATACAAAATTTAAATCTGTGTTCCCGTATAATATTTGAGGATGAACTTCATAACTTCCATTTTTCATATTCAACTCAGTTAACTGATTACCAGAACACTGCAATTCATTTAAAGCAACATTATTACTTAAATCAAGACTTGTAATGTTATTAACCTTACAATTAAGTGTTTCTAAATTAACATGTTGAGTTAAATTTAAACTTGTTAATTGATTACTACTACATACTAAATCTTTAATCGACAGGTTTTGACTTATATCCAAACTTGTTAATTGATTATTTTGACATTCTAGCTTATAAATATTTGAATTTTGTCCTATTATTAATTCAGTTAAATCATTATAATAGCATTCTAAAAAAAGAATATTTACATTTTGACTTATATCTAAATTAGTTAACTGATTATGACCAAGATACAGTGAAATCAAATTTGTAAAATATTGAATCCCTTCTAAACTTGCTATGTTTTTACTCCTAACAAATAGTTTATCTATAGATAATGCTTCAGTAATTTGAATTTCACCATCATTGTTTATATCCACATCAATATCTGGCCAATCGTCGTTATCAACATCTATGTGTTGGTCATTTACTAATGTATATTTAAAATTTACATCTGGGATAAATATTATTGACAAATCATTACATGATACACTATTAAAAGAAGCTCCATTATCTTTAACCCAATTAGCATTTCCAACCTGAGTATTAGCATAGACCACATCATCCACCTCTATACAATATAAATTACTATTGCTTGTAGAATTTAGATTAACTAATTGATTAGTATTTCCATTCTTTAAATTTAAAATATGTAAATTATTATCATTGCAACCTAAATACGTAAGAGATGTATTTTGGCTAACATCCACATTTGTTAATTGATTATTACTACAAGATAATATACTCAACGATAAATTTTCATTTATGTTTAGATTAGTCAATTGGTTATAACTACAATTTAATCCTACTAACGTCACGTTTTGACTAACATCCAAATTCGTTAACTGATTGTTATCACATATCAAGTCAGTAAGTATAATATTTTGGCTAATATCTATACTTGTTAATTGGTTATTATTACATAACAAAGTCTCTAAATTTGAAAAGCTTTGAATTCCTTCTAAACTAGTTATATTTTTAGATGCTACATTTATTTTTTTTACATTTTGGGCTTCTGAAACCTGAATCTCTCCATCATCATTTGTATCTACATCACCATCAAAGGTTCCGTCCCCATCAAAATCTGCAATATTATCATTTACCAAGACATTTTTAAAAATAGCATCAGGTATGTTAACGATTTGGGCTTGAGTAAAAGAAAAAAATACTAGTGCAACTAGTAGAATGTAATATTGTTTCATATGTATTAGTTTAATTATCAACAAATATATATTTTTAGTTCCCTATACCCTATAATCTTACCCATGCTTTATTTATTTTTTAGTTTTTAATAAGCTAGGGTTTTCGTTTTACCTCCTTCAAAATGACAATCAATGAATATTAAGCATACTTCTCTGCCATCTTGACACCACACCCACATTGGTATTCTATTTGACTACTACCAATTAGAACATAATTAATAAAAATATACAAAAATGGCAAAAGGTAATATTAATGTATCGGTAGAGAATATTTTTCCGTTAATTAAGAAATTTTTATACTCAGATCATGAAATCTTTTTACGTGAGTTAATTTCTAACGCAACTGATGCAACACTTAAATTAAAGCACCTTACTCAAATTGGAGAATCTAAAGCAGAATATGGAACTCCAGTTATTGAAGTTAAAATTGATAAAGAAGGAAAGAAAATCCATATTATTGACCAAGGTTTGGGTATGACTGCTGATGAAGTAGAAAAATACATTAACCAAATTGCATTTTCTGGAGCTAATGAGTTTTTAGAGCAGTACAAAGAAAAAGTTGAAGATTCTGGAATCATCGGTCACTTTGGTTTAGGGTTCTACTCTGCATTTATGGTTGCTGAAAAAGTAGAATTAATTACAAAGAGTCATAAAGATGCACCAGCTGCTATTTGGACTTGTGATGGTTCACCTGAATTTACTTTAGAAGCACATGATAAAGCTGATAGAGGAACTGAAATCATTTTACACATTGCTGAAGATTCATTAGAGTTTTTAGACGACAACAAAATTGGTGGTTTATTAACTAAGTACAATAAATTCATGCCTGTTTCAATTAAATTCGGAACTAAAGAAGAAACTTTACCATTACCTGAAGGAGCTGCTGAAGACGCAAAACCAGAAACGGTAACTGTTGACAATATCATCAACAACCCTAATCCTGCATGGACAAAACAACCATCTGAATTAGAAGCTGATGATTATAAAGGGTTTTACCAAGAATTATATCCTGCACAATTTGAAGAGCCATTATTTAACATTCACCTAAATGTTGATTATCCGTTTAATCTTACCGGGATTTTATACTTCCCTAAGATGACTAATGACATCGCTTCACAAAAAGACAGAATTCAATTATACCAAAATCAAGTTTTCGTAACGGATAACGTTGAAGGAATAGTTCCAGAATTTTTAACGATGTTACGTGGTGTTATTGATTCACCAGATATTCCATTAAACGTTTCTCGTAGTTATCTACAAGCTGATGGTAACGTTAAGAAAATTGCTTCTTACATTACTAAAAAAGTAGGTGATAAATTAAGTTCTCTGTACAAAAATGATAGAGAAAGCTTTGAAGCAAAATGGAATGATATTAAAATCGTTATTGAATACGGAATGTTATCAGAACCTAAGTTTTTCACAAAAGCTGATAAATTTGCTTTATACCCAACAACTGATGGTAAATATTTCACTTTTGAAGAATTAACAGCTGAAATTAAAGATACTCAAACAAATAAAGAGGGTAAAACTGTTGTATTATATGCTTCTAATAAAGATGAGCAACACAGTTATATTAAAGCTGCAGAAGACAAAGGATATAAAGTAGTAGTATTAGACTCTCCTATTGTATCACACTTAATTCAGAAATTAGAAACTGAAAAGGAGAGCATTACTTTTGCTCGTGTTGATGGTGATCATATTGATAACTTAATCAAAAAAGACGAGGAGCAAATTTCTAAGTTATCAGACGAGGAAAAAGAAACTTTAAAAACCGCTTTAGAAACTGTAGTTCCTAAAGAAAAATATACGGTACAATTAGAAGCTATGGCTTCTGACTCTACACCGTTTATGATTACGCAACCAGAATTTATGCGTCGTATGAAAGAGATGCAGCAATCTGGTGGTAACGGAATGTTCGGAAACTTTCCAGAAATGTATAACTTAATTGTAAACTCAAACCATGAGTTAGTTTCTGATATCTTAAATGAAAAAGATATTATCAAGAAAGAAACTTTAATTAAACAAAGTTTAGATTTAGCACGTTTATCTCAAGGTTTATTAACTGGTGAGGAGTTAACAAACTTCATTGCTCGTAGTTACGAAATGATAAAATAACTGACGTCGTCAGATTTATAAAAAGAGCCACTCAAAAGAGTGGCTTTTTTTATATCTAAAAAGTAAACATATCTTAGCCTAAAATTATATCAGTATGTTAACCCCACTTAAAAAACATCATATAGTTTTAGTACTATTTATTCTATGTACTAAACTACAAATTTATTCGCAAACTATCGGATTAGTATATCATGACACTGAAGTATCTGATGGCTATACCCTATTTACCCCCTCCTTTAATAATAAAGTCTATCTAGTTAATAATTGTGGGGAAACCGTAAATGAGTGGACCTTTAATGAACAACCTGGGCTAACATGTTATCTCTTAGAAAACGGAAATTTATTGCGTGCTGGAAAAAACCATCTTGAAACTAGAGATTGGGATAATAATATTGTTTGGTCTTTTGATATGGAGGCAGCTGGATACAAACAACATCATGACATAGAACCCTTACCTAATGGAAATATACTTTGCATATTAAACGACCGATATTCAAGTTCTGAAATGATTGCTGCTGGAAAAAACCCTTCTTTCGTGAATAATCAAGTTAAAATTGACAAAATTATTGAATTACAACCCGTTGGAACAAATAATGCCGTAATTGTATGGGAGTGGAAATTCATGGATCATTTAATTCAAGATCATGACAATACAAAATTAAATTTCGGGGCAATTATTGACCACCCTGAACTTTTTGACATAAATTTCAATAATCTAAATACTGACATTACACATGTTAATGGAATTGACTACAACTCGGGGTTAGACCAAATCATACTTTCTGCAAGACATATGAATGAGTTATACATAATTGATCATAGCACTACTACCTTGGAAGCTGCCAATCATTCAGGAGGAAATGCTAATAAAGGTGGGGATTTTTTATGGCGATGGGGAAACCCTCTAGCGTACAAACAAGGAACTACATTAAATCAAAAACTTTTTTTACAGCATGATGCAAAATGGGTAGAAACAGGTTATACTGATGAAGGGAAAATATCAGTATTTAACAACGATGGTGACGGTAGTGCTGCTTTTAGTTCAGTTCATTTAATAAGCCCTGATATAGTTAATAATATCTATCAAAAAGAAAACAATATTTTTAAACCTTCAACCTATGAATGGTCTTGGCAAGGATCTATTTTAGGAACTGTCGTGAATGAAGGAAGAAAATCTGGAGCTCATTCACTACCTAATGGTAATTTTATAATCACAGAAACTAGTCAAGGAAGAGTCTCGGAAATTAAAAAAAATGGCACCTTAATTTGGAGCTACATTAATCCTTCAGTATCTGGAACTAATATCTTAAACCAATTTGAAATTGCTACAAGTGAAAACAACATTTTTAGAGGAGAAAAATACCCCAGTGACTACATTGGTTTCTTTGGTAAAAACCTAACACCAAATGGAATTATTGAGAATCAAAATTCAATATCTAATAACTGTATAAACCAATTAAATATCGGTGAAATTGAATTAAAAACTGTTTTAGTACAAAATCCAATTCAAGAAAACAAAATCCAATTCAATCAAATTATTGATTTAGACGCAGCAACAATAATTGATTTAAATGGTAGAGTAGTCTCTAAGTTTTTTAATATAAAGAGTAACCATATTACTATTAAACTTGAATCATCTATTTATTTATTAAAGCTTCAAAAAGGAAATTCTATCAAATTTCTTAAAGTTATTAACCATTAGATTAATAATAGATAAGTAAAAACCAACCAAATGAGTGACTTTTGCCTCTATATTATTATCAGTACTTTTACATTAAAATCTCAAAAAAAATTATGCCTATTTTAAAGTTCAATTTAGCTATAGTTTCCTCTTTTATTTTTTGTTTCATATATAGCACAGTATATGGACAGACAATTGGACTATTAGACTATGATATTGAGGCTACAGATGGCTATACTCTATTTACCCCTGAAAAGAATACAAAAGCTTTTTTAATTAACAATTGTGGGGAGCTCATTAATCAATGGACATTCAATGAAAGACCAGGTCTTACATGTTATCTACTTGAAAATGGGAATTTACTTCGTTCTGGGAAAAATTACTTAGAAACCAGAGATTGGGATAATAACCTTATATGGTCCTATGACATGCAATTAGCTGGATACAATCAGCACCATGATATTGAACCGCTTCCTAATGGGAATATTCTTTGCTTACTAAAACATAGCTATACACCAGCTGAAATAATTACTGAAGGAAGAAATCCTGCTAACATTGGAGCAGAATTTATCCTAGATGAAATTATTGAGTTACAGCCCGTTGGAAGTAATAATGCTACAATAGTTTGGGAATGGAAATTTATAGATCATTTAATTCAAGATTATGATAATTCAAAACAAAACTTTGGAGTTGTTGTTGACCACCCTGAACTTATTGATATAAATTTTATTGACCCATCTATAGCCAATCATAATACCGACTTTACCCATGTAAATGGTATCGATTACAATTCCAGCTTAGATCAAATCATCCTTTCGACTAGACATTTGAGTGAATTACATATTATTGATCATAGTACCACTACTTCTGAGTCTGAAAATCATTCTGGCGGAAATTCAAATCAAGGAGGAGATTTTTTATGGCGTTGGGGAAATCCTCAGGTATATCAACAAGGTACAATTGCTAATCAAAAGATTTTCTTACAACATGATTCGAAATGGGTAGAGTCAGGTTATATTGATGAAGGTAAAATTTCTGTTTTTAATAATGGAGGTGACGGTTCATTTTCATTCAGCTCTGTACATTTAGTAACCCCAGAAATAAACAGTGGTGTTTATGTTAAAGAAAATAATACATATAAACCAACAAACTTTGAATGGTCATGGCAGGGATCTATATTAGGAGATCTAGTACAAGAGGGGAAAAAATCAGGTGCACATTCATTACCAAATGGAAACTTTATTATTTGTGAAACATCTTTAGGTAGAATCTCAGAAATTAAAAAAGACGGGACACTTATCTGGAGTTATAAAAACCCTACTGGAGCAGGAAATAACATTTATAACCAATTTACAACTAGCACAAATGATAACAGTTTATTTAGAGGTGAAAAATACCCTAACAGTTATATTGGATTCTTAGGAAAAGATTTAACTCCAAGCGGAATTATTGAGAATCAAAATTCAAATTCTAACAGTTGTATTAACTTATTAGATATCAATGAAATTGAATTGAATACTATTTTAGTACAAAATCCAATTCAAAAAAACAGAATCCAATTCAATAAAATTGCTAATTTGGACTCTGTAACCATAATCGATATCAACGGTAGAATTGTGTCAGAGTTTTTTAATGTTCAGAACAACCATATTTCAACAACTCTTGAAGCTTCAATATACATATTAAAACTTCAAAAAGGGAACTCAATCAAACACCTGAAAATCATCAAGTATTAAACAACTAACCTTTATAACACTTTTCCGTTTAGAATAATAAAATAACTCTATTTCCTTTTTAACTATAAAAGGCCACTTCAAATGAAGTAGCCTTTTAGTTTTATTTATTGGGGTATTGATACTATCTTTAGAATTACATTTCCTCCTAATGTCCACATATACAATATACTTATATAAGGCAAAAGCTATGCCATACTACAAAGTAAATGTTTATATTTTTTGTACCTTTATAATATGAGTATACTTACACGAAAATTACAACTTCAAAAATTTGAAGAGGTTTATATCTTAAATAAGCCTTCTGTATTTGGTGATGAATTTACTGATGAAAAATATTCTGAAACTTTACTACATACATCTTGTGTCGACTGTGCTTTAGTTTTTGTTCGTACTAAGGATAACTTTATAAATCAGATGCTTACTTTGTTTCCAAGGTTACAGGATACTTCTACATTATGGATAATATACCCTATAGGAACTACAAAAAAAGAATTAGCCAATTTACATATTGAATTTGACTGGGATTTTTTAGGAGATTATCGTTTACAGCCTACACGACAAATAAATGTGAACAATAATTGGAATGCTATAAAACTTAAAAAGGCTTTATCATAACTACTAGTAAAAACAAAAAAGCGAAATCAACTTAAAAGTTAATCTCGCTTTTTATATATTTTTAGACAGTATTATTTAAAAAACGAATCTACAAACTCATATTTATTAAACACTTGTAAGTCTTCAATCCCTTCTCCTACTCCAATGTATTTTACCGGGATTTGAAACTGATCAGAAATACCAATTACAACTCCACCTTTTGCAGTGCCATCTAGTTTAGTAACCGCTAATGAAGTTACATCAGTAGCTGCTGTAAACTGTTTAGCTTGCTCAAAAGCATTTTGACCTGTAGAACCATCTAAAACCAACAACACATCATGAGGAGCGTCTGCTACAACTTTTTGCATTACACGTTTAATCTTAGTCAACTCATTCATTAAATTAACCTTATTATGTAACCTCCCTGCTGTATCAATAATAATTACATCGGCATTTTGTGCTACTCCAGACTCCAAAGTATCAAATGCTACTGAAGCAGGATCGCTTCCCATGACTTGCTTTACCAACGGAACATCAACTCTATCAGCCCAAACTTGTAACTGGTCAATTGCAGCAGCTCTAAAAGTATCAGCTGCACCAAGTACAACATTTAATCCTTGTTTCTTAAATTGATATGCTAATTTACCAATAGTAGTAGTTTTACCAACTCCATTTACTCCTACAACCATTAATACATATGGCTTTTTATTCTCAGGGATTGTATACTCAGTTTCTTCTCCAGAATTTGTTTCTGATAATAATGAAGCTATTTCTTCTCTTAAGATTCCGTTCAATTCATCAACACCTAAATACTTATCTTTTGAAACACGTTCTTCAATACGTTCGATAACTTTTAAGGTTGTATTTACACCAACATCGCTAGATACTAGAATCTCTTCTAAATTATCTAAAACGTCGTCATCTACTTTAGATTTCCCAGCTACAGCTTTACCTAGCTTTGAAAGAAAAGAAGTTTTAGATTTCTCTAATCCTTTATCTAAAGTCTCTTTCTTTTCTTTAGAGAATATTTTTTTAAAAAAACTCATACTTATTGTTTATCGCTTAATCCATTAGCGGGTTTAATCCCTCGAAATTCACATAGGGGATATTAATTTTAAAGATAGCAAAATGATATCCAAAAAATGACAACATGTAATATTGTCAGTAAATACGAAAAGCTACTCCCTAATTTAATTAGAAAGTAGCTCGTAATACTTTTATGTATAACTAAAAAATTACTTTTTAGCTAACCAGTCTTTTACTAATTCTGGTTGCATAACAGCTTCAACAAATGTGTAAGCTCCTGTTTTAGGAGATTTCACCATTTTAACTGCCTTAGTCAATCTTTTAGATCCTGTCTGTAACGTTGCTACTGATTTCTTTGCCATAACTAAACTTATTTAATTTCTTTATGAACAGTCATTTTCTTCAAAATTGAGTTAAATTTCTTTATCTCTAATCTATCAGGAGTGTTCTTTTTATTTTTTGTTGTAATGTATCTTGATGTTCCAGCTTGTCCTGAAGCTTTATGCTCTGTACATTCTAAAATCACTTGTACTCTGTTACCTTTCTTTGCCATTTCTCTTGTTTTTTAAACTTTATATTATTTGTTTAAAAATCCCTTTGCTCTAGCATCTTTAATTACTGCAGCAATTCCTTTTTTATTAATAGTTTTCAATGCCGCAGCAGAAACTTTTAATGTAACCCACTTATCTTCCTCCGGAATGTAAAAACGTTTTTTCAATAAATTCGCATGGAATTTTCGTTTTGTTTTATTCATTGCATGAGAAACGTTGTTTCCAACCATTGCTTTTTTCCCAGTAAGTTCACAAATTCTTGACATCTCTACTTTCTTTAGTTATTTCTAAACGAGGTGCAAATTTAGAGCTTTTCATCTATTACACCAAAGATTTACTTAAATTATTTCAAGTATTTTTAATTTATATTCTTTTCTCTCTTACTCACAAGTTGTAACAGTAACAAATACTGCTATTTAGCGCTCAATATTTCTTTTCGGAGCAATTGTAATGCTTTATTTTTTGCGCGCTGAATTACTTTAAATCTATTTTTTCCAAAATTAAATTCTTCAACTACAACTTCAACCGGAGTTGCAATAGCTATAAAAACAGTTCCTATTTCAGCATCAGCATCTCCTTTTGTAGGCCCTGCATTTCCTGTTGTTGCAATTGCATAATCAACATCAAACTTCTTTTTAACCGATAAAGCCATTGCTTTTGCAACAGCCCCACTAACTACCGAATACTCATCTATTACTTCTTTATCAACATTTAGAACATCCGTTTTTGATTGAGTATAATATGTAACTACGGCTCCTTTAAAAAAAGTAGAAACTCCTTCGTTTTGTGTAATACTTGATGCTATTAGCCCACCTGTACAGCTTTCAGCTATAGCTAAAGTCTGTTTTTTATTGATCAATAAATTGGCGATAGAAATTTCCGGAGAATCTTCATCGAAACCAATAACAACGTTATTTATTTGGTCTAATAACACTTCAATTTCCTTCGCTACAGCTGCTTCAATTTTAATTTTGTCATTTCCTATAGCAGACAAACGCAACTTTACAATTCCAAAACTAGGCAAATAAGCTAGTTTTATAAAATCTGGTAGTCCATCCTCCCAATCAGATATTTGTTCTGCTAAAATACTCTCTGCTATACCTTGAGTAACAATCGTTTTATGGTAAATACAAGGAGTATTATACACTGAAACTAACTTCGGAATTACTAAATTTTTAATCAAGGCTTCCATTTCATAAGGAACGCCAGGTAACGACACAAAAGCTTTGTTTTCCTTATTAAAATACATTCCTGGAGCTGTACCATTTTCATTATGCAACACAATAGCTTTTGAAGGTACTAATGCTTGCTGAACATTTGTTTTGGTTAAAATTTTATGTTCACTTTTTTTAAACAGCTCTGTAACATGTTCTAAAACAGCATCATTCTGTACTAATGTATCATTAAAATATTCGCATAACGTATATTTAGTAATATCATCTTTTGTTGGTCCTAGACCACCTGTAATAATTATAACATCTGCTCTTGACTCTGCTTCCTTTAAAGCGGATAAGATATGTTCTTTTTCATCTTGAATAGAAGATATTTGATGAACTTGAATTCCTATTTTGTTTAATTCAGTAGCTATAAATGCTGAATTAGTATCTACTATTTGACCAATAAGAATTTCATCTCCAATGGTTATAATTTCTGCTTTCATGAATTATGTATCCTGACAATTACTGTAAAGGAAGGGTGATTTACAAACTAAAATCAGATTTAAGTTCTGAAACTACTGCTTTTATTACCGCATTAACTCTTTCTTGCTCAACAGAAACATCGTCAGTAATCTTTTCAAATTTCCCCCAATCTTGAAGGACTAATACATCATCAAGTATAGCGATATCAAACATTTGAATTGTAGGCTTAATTTTATGTGCATTTTGATAGACTTTATGGAAATTTTTATTAGTTATCCCTTCGTTAATTTGAATAATCGCTTCCGGAACTTCTTCTAAAAAAGCTGAAGCAATAGCCGTAACAAAATCATCATCTCCAGATGCTAATTCCCTAACTTTCTCTAATTTATAATTCACTTCCATAAGTCCTTATATTTATGATTTATTTAGTAATAAACAGCTTTAACACTTAAAACCCTACATTAAAATATTCTTTTATTTTACACGAATTGAAAATAACTTTTCTTCTTCTAAAAAACCATCTAAAGCATCATTAGCTACAACCCTACCAACACCTGAAGGTGTACCTGTAAAAATAATATCTCCTATTTTTAAAGTAAAATACTGAGATACATATGCTATTAGTTCATCTATTTTCCACAACATATTAGCTGTGTTACCTACTTGCACCTTCTCTCCATTTTTTTCCAAATGAAAATTAAGTGTATCCATAGATTTGAATTTATTTTTATCTACCCAACTTCCTACTACTGCAGCTCCATCAAAACTTTTTGCCTTTTCCCAAGGCAAGCCTTTCGCTTTTAACTTAGTCTGTAAGTCTCTTGCTGTAAAGTCTATACCTAATCCTATTTGACTGTAATATTTATGTGAAAATTTAGAGTCAATGTACTTCCCTATCCTATCAATTTTCACTAAAACCTCAACTTCATGATGTACATCATCACTAAAGTCAGGAATAAAAAAAGGTTGTTTCTTTAACAATATTGCTGTATCAGGCTTTAAAAAAACTACTGGTTCCGTTGGTTTTTCATTTACTAATTCCTCAATATGCTCTGTATAATTTCTACCTATACAAATTACTTTCATGGGCTTATTTTGTTGTTTTTCAAAGGCTGCATACAACCTTTGATGATTAAAGAAATTATTGCCTTTAATAGTTAATAATTATTTTAACCATACCGGTTTCATACACTAAAACTTATTTGTCAATTGGCGTAACTTAATAGCTGTCAATACTTTTTTAGTGTACAATGGGAAGTCCGCATTTTGAATCCAATTGTAATACCCTGGTTCAGTTTGCAACACTTCTTCTACCAATCTGCCTTTGTGCTTACCGAAACTAAACGCTTCTTGTCCTTCTTTATTATAAACAATAAACCCTGCAAAATCAGCACTTTTTTTACGAGTACTAAATTCACTCAATTCTTTTATTGTATTATCTAAATCAGGATAACGCACCAGTTGTGCTAATAAAATTTCATAAGTTGCATTAGTATCAATTGCTGCAGAATGCGCTCCATCAAGTTCCTTACCACAATAGAATTTATATCCAGCACTTAAAGTACGCTGTTCTTTTTTATGAAAAATAGTCTGTACATCTACAGTCACAGTATTTTTCATATCAAAATCGATTTCAGCTCGCAACATTTCTTCAGCTAATAATGGAATATCAAAACGATCAGAATTAAAACCTGCTAAATCACAGTCTTTTATCATTTGATATATAATCGGAGCTAACTCTTTAAAAGTAGGCTCATTGGCTACTTTTTCGTCAGAAATCCCATGAATAGCAGTTGTTACTGCAGGGATTTTCATTTCTGGATTAACCAACCATGTTTTACTTTCCTTATTTCCGTTTGGAAATACTTTTAATATAGATATCTCTACAATTCTATCCTTAGATACCTGAATACCTGTTGTTTCTAAATCGAAAAAACAAATAGGTTTATGCAATTTTAACTCCATTAATACACTTATTTACTCACAAATATACAATGTATTTTAGTAGATAATACTCAAAAAAACATTATCTTTAGTAAGTAATATCTTTAGGTTAATTATTTTATTCTACTTAAAACTACCCCTCTTGCCTAATAATTTTCAATACATCCTTTTGATTTTCATTAGTATTCATTAACTATTAAAGCCGCAGAAATATGAAAAAATTATTACTCTTGATTTCTTTTACGGTATGTTGCCAACTATGTTTCAGTCAAAAATCGGATTCAATTACTATTATCCAAAAAAAAACAAAACATCAGATAAAGTTGTTTGCTGTAAATCATTCTCAAAATTCAAAAAAAATATTAGTCCGATTAGAAGGCACAGGATTTAGAAGAAAAACATTTGCACCAATCTATAAAACTATTAATTCAAATGACACCTTATTGCTTACAACTCTTGTGAAACGAAGTAATACAGGCTTAAAATTAAATTATGAATTGTATTATGATGCTCGATTAGATTTGTACCACTTACAACAATCAAAAATAACTAAAACAGAAAAAAAGCGCACTTAATAAGTGCGCTTTTTTATATTATTTTACTAAAAGGAGCTAGTTACCTAAAAATCTCTATTTACATCCCAAGCTTCTAAATAATCCGCTACAGTTTTTGCGAACATCCCCCCTAAGGCACCATCTATTACTCTGTGATCATATGAATGTGATAAGTACATTTTCATTCTAATCCCAATAAAATCACCCTCAGGTGTTTCTATAACTGCAGGAGTTTTTCTAATTGCCCCTAATGCCAAAATCCCTACTTGAGGTAATGGTATAATTGGAGTTCCCATAATACTTCCAAAATTACCTACATTAGTTACTGTATAAGTACCTCCTTGTATATCATCAGGACCTAATTTTCCTGTTCTAGCTTTATTTGCCAGACCGTTTACAGCTTTTGCCATACCCACAAGGTTTAATTGATCGGCATTTTTAATAACTGGTACAATTAAGTTACCATCAGGTAAAGCCGCAGCCATACCTAAATTAATATTCTTACGTTGTATGATGTTATCACCATCTACAGAAACATTCATTCCTGGGTATTTCTTTAAAGCGTGCGCTACAGCCTCCATAAAGATCGGTGTAAACGTCAGCTTTTCACCTTCTCTTTTCAAGAACGCATCCTTAACTTTCGCTCTCCAATTCCATATATTAGTAACATCACACTCAACAAATGACTGCACATGTGCTGCTGTTTGCAAAGAATTTGTCATATGACCAGAAATCAGCTTACGCATTCTTGACATTGCTACAACCTCATCGCCATCTTGTAAAGCAATAGTTGCTTTTATTGGCGTTTTTGGCATTGCTGTTTTTACCGGTGCTACCACTTTAGGTGTACTTGGAGAAACTACAGGTTGATTACCTCTACTTTTAAGATATGCCAACATATCATTTTTAGTAACTCTACCTTCTTTTCCAGAACCTTGTATCGCCTCTAACTCTACTAATGATATTCCTTCTTCCTTAGCTATATTTTTTACTAATGGAGAATAAAATTTATCTGAATCAGAAAAATCAGCTACTGCTGCAACAGAATCTTTAGCTTCTACAATTGTTTTTTCTATTTCTGCAACTACAGCTGGAACCACATTTTGTTTAGGAGTTTCAGTAGTAGTACTTCCTTCTCCTTCAGTTTCTATAATTGCTATTGTTTGCCCTACAGCAACAACATCATCAACATTAAAAAGTATTTCTGCAATTACTCCTTCTACCTCAGATGGAACTTCAGAATCTACTTTATCAGTTGCTATTTCTAAAACTGGCTCATCCATTTCTATGGTATCCCCAACTTCTTTTAACCAAGATGTAATGGTTGCTTCCGCAACACTTTCTCCCATTTTCGGAAGTTTTAATTCAAACTTTGCCATATTCTTAAAATATAAGTGAAATATTAATTTCAGTCTGCGAATTTAATAAATAAAAACAGAAAAAGTTAGGATTTAAGCAACAAAATTAAGCTCTAAAAAGAACCTCTCCTCTACTCTTTGAGCTCTTACTCCCAATAGTAAAATCAGTGTTTTTGAGATGTATTTTATAATAACAATCTTGTTTTTCAAACAATTGAATCATTTCTTTAAAAGATAATTCTGCTGTTTGAAGTGTTAATTCAGGTCTCTTCTCTAATTTACTTTCTTTTAAAATTGTTTTAACAATAGGAATGATTTTAATCCCCACATTTACAACTAAATCAAACAGAAAATTAGCTTCAAAATATTTCTTATAGAATAACTGCATTGCACCATAGAATCGCTTTGCATATACTTCGTTTTTTAAAGTACTTTCTCCTTTATAATGTATCACCGTAGTTTTACCATAATAGTAATTATCATATCCTGCTCTTAAAACACTATAAGACAAATCAATGTCTTCACCATACATAAAATAACGCTCATCAAACCCACCTACTTCATCATAGAGGCTTTTTTTAAGCAACATAAAAGCCCCCACAAATACTGGCGACTTACCTATTCCACTCTCTTTGATATTCGAAACATAATAATCCTTCGATAATCCAATAAGTTTTTTAATTGCTACCAATCGTGTTGGGACATTACGTTTACTTTCAGGAAGAAATCTTCCTGCACCATCAATTAGCTTACAACTAACAATTCCAATTTTATCTTTTGAATCTGAAAAACTAAGTAATTTAGAAAAAGTATCTTCAGCTATTACGGTGTCTGGATTAAGTATACACACATAAGTCCCTTTTGCTACAGCTACACCTTGGTTATTCGCTTTAGAAAAACCTATATTCTCTTTATTTTCTATTAACCGCACACTAGGAAACAACTCTTTCATCATTTCACAGCTATCATCAGAAGAATTATTATCAACAACAATAATTTCAGCTTCAATTGAAGTAATTGCGGCCGCTACACTTTTCAGACATAATTCCAAAAAGTAGCGTACATTATAATTTACAATTACTATCGAAAACCTCATTAAAACAATTCAATTTTTGGTTAAATATACTTTAAATAAACAAATACAATCACGCTCAGGTATTTTCCTGTATTAAAAAAAACACTTTTGTAGGTTTTTGTTAAAATAATCTTAAAAAATGTAACAATTTTGTCGAACAACAGTCATATAGTTCAAAATTAAAAACATTTATAATGAGAAAAATTAGTCTTGCTGTGTTGTCACTATCTTTTTTAGTGGCTTGTAAAACACAGAAAACAACTTCTGCAGTAGCGAGTAAAACCGCTGCAGTTACTATCGTTAATATTGACTTAAACAATGTAGTTGATGATAAAGTTAGCGTAGAAATGACCCCTATTAGTTTCACAACAGCAACTGCTACATTTCATATACCTAAAACCGTTCCTGGAACATACTCTACGGACAATTACGGGAAGTACATTGAAAACCTAAAAGCTTTAGATGCTAATGGAAATGAATTAACAGTGACGCATACTGATGATAATTCATGGAAGATTGACAATGCTAAATCGATTGCTAAAATCACTTATTTAGTAAATGACACATATGACACTGAAGGAACTCATGATGTATTTTCTCCTGCTGGAACTAATATTTTGGAAGGAAAAAACTTTATGCTTAACCTACATGGTTTTGTTGGTTATTTTAAAGAGCATCAAGAATTACCTTATACATTAAACATTGCTCACCCAAGCGGACTTATTGGCAATACTGCTTTATCAGATTCTAATATTGCTACAGATAACGATACTTTTATCACTAAAAGGTATTTTGAAGTAACTGACAACCCAATTATGTACGCACCAGAAAACAACGCTACATTTAAAATTGGAAACATGGAAATCCTTTTAAGTGTATACTCGCCGAGTAATACATTAAAAGCATCTGACTTAAAAGATGAAATGGAAAAAATGATGCTTGCTCAAAAAGAATTTTTAGGAGATGTAAATGTTACTAAAAAATATTGCATCTTATTATACATGTCAAGTATGCAAAATGACGCAAAAGGTTTTGGAGCTTTAGAACATCATACTTCTACAACTGTTGTTTTTCCAGAAATGATGCCTAAACAAGCTTTAGCAGAATCAATGAAAGATGTAGTTTCTCATGAGTTTTTCCACATTTTAACACCATTAAGTGTACACTCAGAAGAAGTTCATAATTTTGACTATAACAACCCTAAAATGTCTGAACACTTATGGATGTATGAAGGTGTAACTGAGTATTTCGCTAATTTATTTCAAGTAAACCAAGGTTTAGTTGACGAATACGAATTTTATGAGCGTATATTAGGTAAAGTAAACGGATCTAAAGGATTTAACGACAATATGTCTTTCACTAAAATGAGTAAAAACATTTTAGAAGAGCCATACAAAGGCAACTATATTAACGTATATGAAAAAGGCGCTTTAATTGGTATGTGTATCGATTTAATTATCAGAGAAAAAAGTAACGGTGAACATGGTATCTTAGATATGATGAAAGAATTATCTGCTAAATATGGTGTAGACAAACCTTTTATTGACGCTGTATTATTTGATGATATTACTGCATTAACATACCCAGAGGTGAGAACGTTTATCAACACACACGTTGTTGGCAACACTCCTATTGACTATACTCAGTTCTTTAAAAAATTAGGGTTAAGTATGCAGAGTAAAGAAGCTAAAACAGGGTACTTGTTTAAAGATATGCAAACACGACATATCTCTGCAGACCCAAAAACTAAGGAAGTGTTTTTCTTAGAAAACAGCAATTCCTTTTTAACTACTTTAGGTATAAAACCAAACGACCGATTAGTTTCAGTTGACGGAACTAACTATAATCTTAAAAATATTCAAGCCCTAGTTGGCGCTTCTTTTGGATGGACTCCAGGAGATGACATTACAATGGTTATTAAAAGAGAAGGAAAAGAAATTACCTTAAAAGGAAAAGTTATTGAGCCTATAGGAAAAATATATACTTTAGGCCCAGATGATTTACCAAAAACTGACAAGCGTGTTATATTAAGAAACGCTTGGATGAAAGGATAATTAGCAATATATTTAATGTTAAAATAGCGATTGAAAACATAGTTTTTCAATCGCTATTTCGTTTTACCTCTATTCCTTTTCCTAAAATCCTCTTAAAAACAAGTACATCCTAAGTTTTTTAGCTATTTTTGAAACATAAAATAATTGAAATTGAAATTAAATTTTTCTACATACTTACTCATTTTCTTTTGTGCAAACTGCCTATTTTCTTTTGCTCAAGAGAAAAAGAAAATTAGAGTTACAGCCCCGTATTACGATGTAAATGAAGCTGAATTCCCTGGAGCAACTATTTTAACCAGGAATAGTAAAAAACAAATTTACATTGAGCACGATGGTATTGAAATGTGGTGTGACAAAGCATATCATTATAAAAAAGAAGATTCTATTTCTGCTTTCGGAAAAGTAATCATCAAACAGGGGGACACTATCCAACTTACAAGTAAAGTTGCTAATTACAGTGGAAAAACACAATTAGCATTCACTGCTGGGGATGTATTATTAACAGAACCTAAATCAACCTTACGAACGGATACTTTATATTTTGACAAACTAAAACAACAAGCATACTACAAAACTGGCGGCGTTGTAAATCATGAACTGAACGTTATTAATAGCTCCATAGGAAGGTATTTTATGGAAAGTCAGAAATACCAATTTATTGGTAATGTTGACATTAAAAATCCTGAATACACACTAAATTCTAGTCAATTAGATTTTTACTCTAACTCTGGAATTGCATACATGTACGGGAAATCTATCATCAAACACCAAGGTACAACTATACATTGTGAACGCGGCTATTATGATACTAATGCAGATTTAGGATACTTTGTAAAGAACTCAAAAATATTTTACAACAATAGAATATTTGAAGGAGACAGCATGTACTTCAATCAAAAGAAGCATTTTGCTTCTGCAACAAACAACATAAAAGTAACAGATACAACCAACCATAGTATTATAACTGGGCATTATGCTGAAATTTTCAAAGAAAAGGATTCTGTTTTTATAACCAAAAAAGCCTTAGTAAAATCATTACAGCAAAATGACTCTCTTTATATCCATGCAGACACTTTAATGGTTACTGGTAAACCAGAAAATAGAATTATCAGGGGCTATAAAAATGCCAAATTATATAAGCTAGATATGAATGGAAAGTGTGATTCTATTTATATCAATCAAAAAACTGGGGTAACTAAATTAATCAGAAAGCCTGTGCTTTGGTCTGGAGAAAGCCAAATGACTGGTGATACTATTCAATTATTAAATAACATTGAAACAAACAAACTAGACTCTTTAAAAGTATTCTATAACACCTTTCTTGTAAATAGAGATTCAATTAGCGGGTACAACCAATGTAAAGGAAAAGAATTGATTGGATTGTTTAATGACGAGAATCAACTATATAATATCGATATTAATAAGAATGCAGAGTTTATTTTTTATGCGAGACAAGAAAACGGCGAATTAATTGGGATTGACAAACGAATTAGCGGAAGTATCAATTTGAAATTAGTTGATAATGAAATTGAAGAAATGACAAACATAGGAAGTCCTGAGGGAGAATTAACTCCTGACTCTATGTACCCAAAAAACGCAAGGGAACTTAGAGGTTTTAAATGGCGAGGTGATGAACGCATACTTTCTGTTGAAGATTTATTCAAAGATGACCCTCCGTTAATACTTCCTAGAATACAAGGCTTAGAAGATCGTATTATTGAAGATAGTGATGAAGAGGAATTACGTAGTATTTCTCCTAACAAGAAAATACTTAAAACAAAACCAACACTTGCGCCAAAGAAGAAGCGAACTGTTTCTCCTGAGATTTCAAAAAAGAAATTGAGAACAAAAAGAAAAGCGCTTAAATAATTTCTTTCAATGAAAAAAGACTTCTTCGCATATCAAGCACAGACTTCTCCTCACCCATTAGCACTTGAAGTATCTTACGCTAGAGGAAGCTATGTTTATGACACTAAAGGAAAACAATATTTAGATTTTGTTGCAGGTATATCAGCCTGTACATTAGGACATCAACCACAAAGAGTTGTTGAGGCTATTAAAAATCAGGTAGATAAATATTTACATGTAATGGTTTATGGTGAATACATCCAAGAACCTGCTGTCAAACTTGCTAAACTATTAGCTAACAATCTACCTAAATCATTAGAAAAAGTATACTTCGTAAACTCAGGAACAGAAGCTATTGAAGGTGCTATGAAACTCGCTAAGCGAGCAACAGGACGTAGTGAGATTATATCCGCTAAAAACGCATATCACGGTAACACACAAGGCTCTATGAGTTTAATGGGGCTTGAGGAACGTAAACAAGCTTTCAGACCATTATTACCAGACGTGAGTTTTATCGGATTTAATAACATCGATGATCTTTCAAGAATAACCACTAAAACCGCAGCAGTTGCTTTAGAAACCATTCAAGGCGGAGCAGGTTTTATTGAACCAAAAAGTAATTACTTACAACTTGTAAAAAAACGTTGTCAAGAAGTTGGCGCATTATTAATTTTAGACGAAATACAAACTGGTTTTGGACGTACTGGAAAATTATTTGGTTTCGAAAACTATAACTGCGTACCTGATATTCTTGTTATGGGAAAAGGTATGGGAGGCGGAATGCCTGTTGGAGCTTTTTCTACTTCATCAAAATTAATGACATTATTACAGGATAATCCTAAATTAGGGCATATAACCACATTTGGCGGACACCCTGTCATAGCTGCTGCAGCATTAGCTACATTAGAAGAAATTACAGAAACTAATCTAATACAAGAAGCTTTAGAAAAAGAAGCTTTAATACGTAAACACCTAGTTCATCCGTTAATAAAAGAAATTCGTGGTAAAGGACTAATGTTAGCTGCATTAGTTGACGCTATTGATATTTGTAACGAACTAATTTTAAATTGCCAAGACAACGGTTTGATTCTTTTTTGGCTGTTGTTTGAACCAAAAGCAGTTAGGATTACTCCCCCATTAACCATCTCTAATGCTGAAATATTAGAAGGATGCAACATTATTATTACTACTCTCAACAAAATTCAAGATCAAATGGCTTAATTATTGTAACTTAATATAACGAACACTGTTAACTAAGTTGTGAATAAGTACTGCGACTAACAAGTTATAGTAACAATACTTTACCTTAAATTTATACTACAAATAGTTAGTAGTAACCAAAATGAAGATGCTATGCAATTAAGCCATGACGACGAATACAACTTCTCGATTACTAAATTTGAAAAAATGTTGAAAACCAATAATGTTTTCTTTTTTGACTCTGTAGAATTTGAAAACATCATTCAACACTATTTAGAAATTGGTAAAGTTGCTCTTGCTAAAAAAGCTATTAAAATTGGCTTGGAACAACATCCTTCATCAATTATTCTTACGCTTTTTAAAGTGGAGCTTTACATTTTTGAAGACAAACTAGATTTAGCTGAAAAGCATCTAGATAAATTATACCTAATAGAACCAAATAACGAGGAAATATTTATTCAAAAAGCAACTATCTACTCAAAAAGAGATGAGCATGAAAAAGCTGTGGAAATATTGAATATTGCATTAAGTTTTTCTAATGAAAGAGCAGATATTTATTCATTATTAGGAATAGAATATTTGTACTTAGAGAATTTTGAGGCTGCAAAAAATGCATACAAAAGGTGTTTATTGGAAGATGACCAAGACTATGCCGCTTTATACAACATTATTTACTGTTTTGATTTTTTAGAACAACCAGATGAAGCCATCAGCTTTATAAATGACTTTTTAGAAAATAATCCGTATTCAGAAGTTGGATGGCACCAGCTTGGAAAACAATACTTACATAATAACGATTACAAAAAAGCATTAACAGCATTTGATTTTGCAATCATTTCTGACGATACATTTATAGGCGCCTATTTTGAAAAAGGAAAAATTTTAGAACAATTAAAAAGATATAACGAAGCAATTGAAAACTACTTAATCACTCTAGAATTTGATGACCCTACCTCATTTGCATATTTACGTATTGGTAACTGTTATGAGAAACTAAACAATACTGAATTAGCAATTCAATATTATTACAAAACTGTACATGAAGACCCATTACTAGATAAAGGCTGGGAAGCCATCACTGATTTTTACTATAAATTAAAAAATTATCACAAAGCATTATACTACATCAATAAAGCAGTTGAAATTGACGAACAGAATATTTACTATTGGAAGCGATATGCACAAATAAACTTCCGAATGAATTTTTATGAAGAAGCAGAACGTGGATATCAAAAAATAACTGAACTAGGAAATTACGAAGTAGATATTTGGAACAGAAGAGCTGATATTTTACTAATACTTGGTGAAAAAAACACTGCCATACAATGCTTACTACAAGGTTTAGAATTTCATCCAGAAGACGCTGAAATTGAATTTCGACTAGCTGGATTATATTACTCTTTACAAGAAATAAGAAAAGGACAATATCATTTAGTAAACGGATTAAAAAATGATAAAGAATATGTAATTATACTTGAGGAATTATTCCCTAACATTATACAAAGGAAATCAGTACAAGAAATTTTAAAAAATTATTAATACAACATTCCAAAAAATAATTACTAAAATAGAGCTATTTTATAAATATAAAATAGCTCTATTTTTCTACCCTAAACATTAAAATAAATCATAAAAAATGTCTAGTTTTTTAAGTTAATCATAATCAGAAATAAACTAACTTTGTTAGAACTCAGAAATTAAAACATGTATAGAAATTTATTTTATTATTTTATCATAACGCTAAAAGGAATGGCTATGGGGGCTGCAGATGCAGTTCCGGGAGTTTCTGGCGGAACAATAGCTTTTATTTCTGGTATTTATGAAGAATTAATATCCTCTATTAGTCAAGTAAATTTTTCTTTACTTAAGACACTTAAAAACGATGGAATTAAGTCCGTTTGGGAACAAGTAAATGGAAACTTTTTACTTTCCTTACTCATTGGGATACTCATTAGTTTTGTATCTTTTATGCGTTTAGCAAATTACCTACTGGAGCATCACCCAATACTCATATGGTCCTTCTTTTTCGGATTAGTTCTAGCAAGCATACTGTACGTAGCTAAACAAATCAAGCAATGGAGCTTTATTACCATTATTTCAACTTTATTAGCTGTTTTTTTAGCCTACTACATAACAACATTACCTTCTCTAGCTAATAATGACAATCCTTTTTTCCTGTTCTTAGCAGCAGCTATCGCTATTTGCGCAATGATATTACCAGGGATTTCCGGAGCTTTTATACTAGTATTACTTGGTGCTTACAAAACTTTAAGTACTGCTTTTCATGACTTAAATATAAAAAACATACTAATATTTGTAGCTGGGGCCATAATTGGACTATTAAGTTTTAGTAAATTATTAAAATGGTTATTCAAAAATCATAAAAATACAACCTTAGCTATACTAACAGGCTTTATTATTGGTTCTTTAAATAAAATATGGCCTTGGAAAGAAACTTTATCAACGAGAGTAGATTCAAAAGGTATTGAAACCCCTGTTTTACAACAGAGTATTTTTCCTGAAAAATTTACCGAACTATATCAATTAGATGCACAAATTGGTTTTGCAATACTCTTAATGAGTATTGGTTTTTTTAGCATCATCATTTTAGAAAAAATAGGCTCGAACACAAACACATGAATGTAAGCAGGAATTCATTAGATTATTTTCTACTCGTACTAAAAGGTATCGCAATGGGTGCTGCCAATAAAGTACCTGGTGTATCTGGTGGTATTGTTGCTTTTGTGGCGGGTTTTTATGAGGAGTTTATTTATTCATTACAACGTGTAAATAAAACTGCTTTTAAATTATTATTTACAGGAAGATTCCGAGTATTTACTGGATACATAAACGGACAATTTTTAGCAGCTATTGTTTTTGGAATGCTTATTAGCTTTTTTACTATTTCAAAACTACTTGACTTTTTACTCATTCACTACGAGCTCAATGTTTGGAGTACTTTTTTTGGGATGATTATAGGCTCTATCTATTCAATAAGCAAGCGCTTTGAAAAATGGAATATACAATCAATCTCTTATCTAGCTATCGGTACTATGATAGGTTTAGCCATTAGCTTTTTAGACCCCGCTACTGAAAATGATGCTTTATTATTCGTTTTCTTATGTGGAATAATTAGTGTCTCTGGAATGACTCTTCCAGGACTATCTGGCTCTTTTATCTTAATAATATTAGGAAACTATGTTTTACTTTTAATTGATTCCGTAAACGCTCTCTACGATACTTTCTCAAGTATTTTATCTGGTGATTTTAGTTTTTTAGATGATCCTATTAGAATGAGAATGCTTTTAGTTTTGGTTGTATTCACCATTGGTTCTATAACAGGTATGGTTACTTTTTCTCATGTAATGAGCCTCTTATTAAACAAATATAAATCCCAAACCATTGCGGTTATAAAAGGGTTTATTATTGGGTCGTTAGGTGTGGTTTGGCCATGGAAAAACACCATTTTTAAAGCAGACACAACTGGCAGGCTTATATTAAATTCAGATAACAATAAAATAATAGAGACGTACAAACGTTTTATCCCTGACTTAAACCAAGAAACCATAATTGCAATAGGTTATATCTGCTTAGGGACAAGTATAATTGTACTACTAGAATGGTATGGACATAAAAATGGAAAAACACAAAACAAGTAAACAGTTTGGTTTAATAGGAAAAAATATTTCTTATTCTTTTTCTCAAAAATATTTTTCAAACAAATTTAACAAAGAAGGACTTCTTAATTGTTCATACAAAAACTTTGACATTAAATCAATTGAAGAATTTTCTGATGTTTTTAAAGAAAACCCAAATATAAAAGGGTTGAATATTACTATCCCATATAAAGAAACCATATTCCCACACCTTGATAAACTTAGTAATAAAGCAAAACACATTGGTGCTGTAAACACTCTCAGGGTCACTAAAAAAGGAAAGCTAAAAGGCTACAATACGGATGAATATGGTTTTAGAAAATCATTGTCTCCATTTTTAAAAAAGCATCATAAAAAGGCTTTGGTTTTAGGAACTGGAGGAGCATCAAAAGCTATTGCATTTGCTCTAAAAAAACTACATATTCAATATCAATTTGTATCAAGAAGTAACAATGGCAGTTTTAATTACGATTCTCTATCCTCAGAAGTAATAGCTGAACATCATTTAATTATCAACTGCACCCCTTTGGGTACATTTCCTAATATTGATGATTGTCCCAATATTCCATACGAAGCAATTACTAGCAAACACTTATTGTATGATTTAATTTATAACCCAGAAGAAACTACTTTTTTAAGAAAAGGAAAAACTAAAGGAGCAACAACAGTTAATGGGTTAAAAATGCTAGAATTGCAAGCTGAAAAATCCTGGGACATATGGAACAAGTAAGCTATTGTTAAGATGTTTTGCAATTAACCCTTGTTTTAGTATCTTTCGGCTTGAAATTATTTTAGTTATCATCAAAATTGAAAACTAATTAAGAACCCACAATACATAAACATTGTTTATTATGTCAGAAACGGATAACCTGCAAGAAGCAGAAGGAACACAAGAAACTACCAATCCTACAGTCGAAACACAACCACAGCAGGATGAAGCTTTACAGGAAATTGAGAATGAAAATGCAGAAGACGCAGAAGATCAGGACAATTCAAAAAGACATGAAATAGAATCTAAAGATTACCATGCAATGGATATGGATACTTTAGTTGAAGAATTTGATTCTTTAGTAAAAAACCACCCCGTACAAGCAATAAGCAAACAATTTAATCAGTTAAAAGAAGAATTTAACGCTAAATATTCTGAATTAGTAGATACTAAAAAAGAAGAGTTTTTAGCAGAAGGCGGTAATATTATCGATTTCAGTTACTCTTCAAACACCAAAAATAAATTCAACAAGGTTTATGGTGAGTACAAGACCTTACGTAATGCATACTATAATAACTTAGAGCAAGGTTTTAAAGACAACCTTTCAAAGAGAAATCAAATTATTGAAGAAATTAAAGGTCTACTAAGTGTAGAAGAAGATATCAATACAACATATAAGCACTTTAAAGAATTACAACAATCATGGCGTAATGCAGGTTCAATACCTCGTGACAAATACAATACTGTTTGGAATACTTATCACCACCACGTAGAACGTTTTTATGATTTTTTACATTTAAACAGAGATTTACGTGACCTAGATTTCAAACATAATTTAGAAGAAAAGCAAAAAATTGCAGCTAGAGCTGAGGAGTTGTCACAACATAATGATGTAATGCACGCTTTTAGAGAGCTACAAATTTTACATAAAGTTTGGAAGGAAGACATTGGACCTGTAGGGAAAGAGCACAGGGAAGAAATTTGGAATAAATTTAGTGCTGCTACTAAAATAATTCATAAGAAACGTCAAGCGTATTATGCTGATATTGATAAAGTTTATGAACAAAACTTACTGGTAAAAAACGAAATTATTGCTAAAATTACTGCCGTTGACACTTCAGGTGTTTCAAATAATAAAGAATGGCAAAGTAAAATTAAAGAAGTTGAAGCGCTAAGAGAATTATTTTTTAAAGCTGGAAAAGTACCAAGTAAAGTTACCGAAAAAACATGGAGCTCTTTTAAACAAGCTGTTAGAGAATTCAATAAAAACAAAAACTCGTTCTATAAAAACATTAAAAAAGATCAAGTAGAAAACCTGAGAAAAAAATTAAAGCTTGTTGCTTTAGCAGAAGCAAATAGTAAGAGTGATGATTTTACTGCAACGACACCGCTAATGAAAAAAATTCAAGCGGACTGGAGAAATATTGGTCATGTACCAAGAAAAGACAGTGATAAAGTTTGGAAACAGTTTAAAGATGCTTGTAATCATTATTTTGACAGGTTACATGCTAAAAGAGATGAAGCCAATACTGTTGAACTTGAAGCTTACACTGCCAAAGAAGCTTATTTAGCAACTATAACTGATATTACACTAGAAGGTGATCACTCAGAAAAGATCAACACTATAAAAGAACATATTGCCCACTGGAAATCTTTAGGTTTTGTGCCACGTAACAAAAAGAAGATAAACGATACGTTTAATAAAGTTATTGATAGTTTATTCAATCAACTTGATATTGATAAAAGCGAAGCTGACTTAATCAAATATGCTAATAAAATTTCTGTTTTAGAAGGTGACCAAAGAGCTTTAGAAAACGAATTATTGTTTGTAAAACGCAAAGTTGACGAAATCAAATCAGAAATTAATCAGCTAGAAAACAATCTAGGGTTCTTTGCAAACGCAAAACCAGACAATCCATTAGTTAAAGAAGTTTATAAAAACATTGATTTACAAAAGAAGAATATGGAAACTTGGAAACAAAAGCTACAACAAGTAAAAGCTTTGTTTGTATAAACCATTTCTATTAAAATAATTTAAAAACATTTCAAATTAACTTTAATTTGAAATGTTTTTTTAGCTTATAAAATATTTACGACATAACATTCCAAAATAAAAATGAAAAAAGTAAACATTGTATTTATGGGTACACCTGACTTTGCTGTAGCCACATTAAAAACTTTAGTTGACAATAATTATAATATAGCAGGAGTTATTACTGCTCCAGACAGACCAGCAGGTAGAGGGCAGAAATTAAATCAGTCAGCAGTTAAAAAATACGCTCTTGAGCAAGATTTAAAAGTGCTTCAGCCTACCAATTTAAAAGATGAGAATTTTTTAAATGAATTAAAGTCACTTAAAGCAAACTTACAAATAATAGTAGCCTTTAGAATGTTACCAAAACAAGTCTGGCAAATGCCTGAACATGGTACTTTCAATTTACATGCTTCACTCCTACCTCATTACCGTGGAGCAGCCCCTATAAACTGGGCATTAATAAATGGTGAAACAAAAACTGGCATCACTACTTTCTTTATTGATGAAAAAATTGATACAGGTGAAATCATCATGCAAGAAGAACTTGATATTGCTCCAAACGAAAATGCTGGTAACTTACATGATCGTTTAATGATTGAAGGAAGTAAACTTGTTTTAAAAACAGTTAAAGCTATTGAAGAGGACACTATTAGTACCTACACCCAACCAAAAGTTGAAAACATAAGAACAGCATACAAAATACACAAACATACATGCAAGGTTGACTGGAGCCAATCAATTGATATTATACATAATAAAATTAGAGGGTTAAGCCCATACCCAGCTGCTTGGTCAGAATTATATATTGACGAGGTTGTTTTAGCGGTGAAAATTTATGAAGTAACAAAAATTACTGAAACACACAACCTTAAAACTGGAACTATCATTTCTGACAAAAACTCTGCAAAGGTAGCTGTTAAAGGAGGCTACATAGAAATACATGTTTTACAACTCCCAGGAAAGAAAAAAATGAATGTGAAATCTCTTTTGAACGGGTTTTCATTTACTGAAAACTCAAAAATGCGCTAAACCCCTATTGTCATTGGGATTGCTTAAACACAATGTTTTTCACCTGCTTTTATTAACAAACCCTTAAAGTTATTAACAAAATGATGTTTTTCCCTTGTATTTACTTGCGTGAGAGCAAAATGATTTTAATATTGTAGAGGAATTCAGGTCAGAACTGAGTTCTCCAACATTAATAATTTAAAATATTTAAAATCAATTCTTATGAACAAAACACAATTAATCGACGCAATGGCAGCTGATTCAGGAATCACTAAAGCATCTGCAAAGAAAGCATTAGAGTCTTTCTTAGGAAATGTTGAAGGGACATTAAAGTCTGGAAACAGAGTTTCTTTAGTAGGATTTGGATCTTGGTCTGTTTCAAACAGAGCTGCAAGAGATGGTAGAAACCCACAAACTGGAAAGACTATCAAAATTGCTGCTAAAAATGTAGTAAAATTTAAAGCTGGTTCTGATTTAGGAAACGCTGTAAACTAATATATAATTAGTTATACCTTATAAAAAGCCCTTCTTTAAGAAGGGCTTTTTTATTACTAACAATTATTTATCTACAACAAATTATGCTGTTTGCTTTTTTTTTCATAGCTTTAAGTAACAAACATGGGGAATATGACTAGTCTAGAACTAAAAAAAGGACATCTTTTAATTGCAGAACCTTCCATTACAGGAGACATCTCTTTTAATAGATCGGTTATCTTATTAGCAGAACACACAAACTCTGGCTCTATTGGGTTTATTCTTAACAAACCGCTTGACTTTTCACTAAAAGATTTATTACCCGAATTAACTCAAGACTTTATTGTTTACAATGGAGGACCTGTTGAACAAGATAATTTATATTTTATACATAAAATACCGCATTTAATACCAGATAGTGTTGAAATATCTGAAGGCATATATTGGGCTGGTAATTTTGATACTGTATGTGAATTAATTAATCAAGGAAGAATATCAGAAAAAGACATTCGTTTCTTTTTGGGGTATTCTGGCTGGGATACTAATCAGCTATTTGATGAATTAAGCCATAATTCATGGGTTGTAGTAAAAAACAAGTACCAAAGCACTATTATTGAGAAAAAGTACAACTCAAGCCTTTGGAAAGAGAAAATGGTTGAGCTAGGTGGTAACTATGTTATATGGTCTAATGCTCCAGAAAACCCCACACTTAATTAAAGCTTAGTTTTTACTGCCTCATATTTCCTTAATAAAACACATTTACTTATTCATAAGTTGTATCCCCACGCTTAACTTATTAATTTCACCTACTAAAATTGAAGCTACAGTAGTCTCAAAAATTTTCTTTCGATATTTAGTAATTGATATCACCCCTTGAATCACATTAGTTATAAATAATTCGTCAGCTTTTTGTAATTCAAAAGGCGAAACTGAAGATTCCTCTACTGTAAAGCCATCCAACTTTCCAATAATCTCAATCAATTGCTTTCTCATGACTCCTTTTATACATCCATCACTTAATGGTGGAGTCTTAATTATATTTCCTTTTACCAAAAATACATTCCCGTTAATAGCCTCAACAACTTGCTTATTACTATTCAATAATAAACAATTCTCCAATTCATTTTCTTTAGCAAAAACACCAGCTATAACATTTAAAACTCTATTTGTTGTTTTTAAGGTTGATAACAACTGAGGTGTAATGTAATGATCTTTAAACAAATCAACCTCACACAATTCTGAACTTAATCTATATGTAGTTTCCTGAAGCGGCTTTACTTCAATAAAATAACTAATATCATTTTGCTCTGGCTTATACAAACCAAGAGCATCACGAAAAACAGTCATTCTAATTCTTGCAGGAGCATTTAATAAATTATTAACATCTACAAGGTTAATAATTTGTGCTTCCAAAAATTCCATGGTAAACCCCATTGGTATTTCCATTCTCACAATACGCATTGACGCCATTAGCCTAAAATAATGGTCTTCCCAAAACAAAATAGTACCATTAACTACTTTAATTGTTTCAAAAACTGCATCACCATATTTGAATGCCCTATTGCTAGAAAAAACATGTTCTTTAGATTCTAAATTCCCATTAAAATTGATCATAAAAAAAGCCCTAATAAAATTAGGGCAAATATACAGTAATAATAAAACTTCTTATACAGATCCAAGCACCTTTTTAAGCTCAGATATTTGGTTATCCCAAAGCATCTTATTTTCATCCATATCATCTTCATCAGAAAAATCAGTAACCATTAAAGAAACATCTTTTGTAATGTCGTCTACTTGAATTCTAATTTCAAAATAATAATCTTCACCTTCATCTTCTAACCATTGGAAACGCACTTTATCCACAGCTTTTTTTGATAGTAATTTCGCTTGCTCCTCACTATCATCCCAAATAAAGGTATATAATTCTCCTCTAGAATTTACATTATCAGCATACCACTCTGACAAGCCAGATGGCGTTGACAAGTATTGGTGCAACAATTTAGGTGATGCATGAATGGGAAATTCTAATTCAAACTTTTCTCTCATAATTAATTATCAATATTTTTTACAATATAAATATTTATTACAGATTTAAAAAAAGAATTAGCAAGTATTTTTTTACATATATTTTACACTTATTTCTTGTGGTATCTAATATTGTTTTTATATTTGCACACCGTTAACAAAACGGCGTGGTAGCTCAGTTGGTTAGAGCGCCTGATTCATACTCAGGAGGTCGGCAGTTCGAATCTGCCTCACGCTACAAAAAAAAGCCTTTCAACTTAGTTGAAAGGCTTTTTTAATTTAATTTCTTAGATCAGACTAACAACCATTCATCGAACCAATTGTAAAATCAAATTGTTGCGTTACACTTTCACTTTTTAAGTTTTTTGCAGGATTCCATTTTGGCATATTTACAATCAACTCAATCAATAAATTATCTATTTCAGTATTACCAGATGTTT
>Ga0209291_1000394_pt1 | contig 41829 bp, 37 predicted proteins | sample GOMGulsemesocosm_FD_184633 | JGI IMG/M metagenome (GOLD analysis project Ga0209291, IMG submission 184633) | Methane-oxidizing microbial communities from mesocosms in the Gulf of Mexico - GOM9B Gulf of Mexico (SPAdes) (version 2) | ecosystem: Environmental > Aquatic > Marine > Cold seeps...
TATTAAGTGTATTTCCTGTTTCATCGGTTCAAGTCGTTCAAGGCCGTCTCAAGAGCCTGCCGCACTACATTAAACGGACTGCATATTCTATGTTGCAAGTGCAGAGTGCACTCACACTTGATGTGCAAAACGCTAGTTGGTCGGCTAAGCAAAGTTTGCATATGCCGTTAAGTGGGCAAGAATTATCATCTGTAAATAAATGGTATTTATCAATTAATCTTCATCACGGATTAGTGGTTCCTATAGCGACATCTTCTAGTATCTTATTAGATTCAATTGATAGTGTTGATAATGATAATCGTCGATTTAGGACTAACGCCCATGGCTGGTTTTATTTAGAAAAAAATGAAAGCAGTAATGCCAATGCTCAATTACTAAAACCTAATAAAAAAGTTATGACGGCAGCTTGTTGTGGTCACAATTGGTTAAATAATCATCGCTCTAACCCCTCCATTCCTAGCTTACGTGAGCTACTGCTTTCATGCGCAATTAATTGGCGTAATTTCAAACAGCCCTTAGCTATTTAGTTTTTTCACATATAATTGTATGAAGGGTGTTTACACTCGCAAAGACCCATTTATAATAGCGAGTTACGTTGGCGTTTTTTATGAGCAATATTCAGCTTAACTTTTAGGTTTCTATGCGGGCAATAACAGTACTTTTGCTAGTTTTTTTAGTGTTATTACAATATCGACTTTGGTTCGGTAAAAATAGTGTGCCTGACTATTTATCATTAGAAGAAGAAGTACAGCGTCAGCAACTGGATAATGACAAGTTAAAACATCGTAATAAGTTACTCTATGCTGATACCGATGACTTAAAGTCTGGTGTTGAAGCCGTCGAAGAGCGCGCTCGAAATGAGCTAGGCATGATAAAAGAAGGTGAGACCTTCTTCCGGTTAGTCCCTTCAGAAAAAGCCAAACTGCAATCAGCTATGGAATAATATAGACATGTCAAAAAGTTGTACTGAGCTTCCTCTTCAATTTGTTGTCGTTGTACCCGCTGCAGGGGTAGGCAAACGTATGTTAGCTCATTGCCCAAAACAGTATTTAACAATTGAAAATAAAACAATTTTAGAACATACCGTCGAACGACTATTAAGTCATCCTGCGATTAATCAAGTGATTATTGCGTTAGGTGAGCACGATGAGTATTTTGCGCAAACATCACTGTCAAATCACTTACAAATAAAAACCGTTATCGGCGGTAAAGAGCGAGTTGATTCAGTGTTGGCTGGGTTACGCGCTATAGAACAGCAACAATACCCTTGGGTTTTAGTTCATGATTCGGCCCGGCCTTGTGTTAGCCTTGATGATATTTCAACGTTAATATCTCAGTGTTTGACTAAAAAATCTGGCGGGCTACTCGCAGCACCAGTACGAGATACCATGAAACGCACGATGGTTACAGAACTTGATGAAAATCAAGTGTTAGAGACTGTTGAACGTGATGAGTTATGGCATGCCTTAACTCCACAGATGTACTTAGTGAATGAACTACACAGCGCAATTGATTCAGGCCTTAAAAGTGATATCGCCTTAACGGATGAGTCTTCAGCTATTGAACTTGCAGGTTTGCCTAGTTTGTTAGTTCCAGCGAGTAGTGAAAATATAAAGATTACTCATCCTGACGATTTAGCATTAGCTGCTTTCTATTTAAACAAACAAAAACATGAAAAATTACAGGAAAACAAATGAGAATAGGTCACGGCTTTGACGTACATAAATTTGGTGGTGAAGGCCCAGTAGTTTTAGCAGGGGTAGAAATAGACTATCCACAAGGCTTTATTGCACATTCTGATGGCGATGTGGCGATTCATGCCTTATGTGATGCTATATTAGGTGCTCTTTGTTTAGCAGATATTGGTAATCATTTTCCTGATACTGACGGCCAATATGAAAACATTTCAAGTCGAATTCTATTGCGTCATGTTGTTGGTTTGATGACAGAGAAAGGTTATGAATTGGCTAACGCTGATATTACAATTGTGGCACAAGCACCTAAAATATCGCCTCATTTAATCGCAATGCGTACTTGTCTGAGTGAAGATTTACAAGCAGACATCGATCAAGTAAATGTTAAAGCGACAACTACTGAAAAATTAGGTTATGCAGGCAGAAAAGAGGGTGTTGCTGTACATGCTGTTGTGTTGTTAACAAAAATTCCCCGTTCAGTATTAGAGAAAAACAAATAAGATGTCTAAACCACTAAACTACTTATATGGAAAGCCATTAGCCACTGGTCAGCTGCGTTCACAAATGAGCGATTTCAAAGTGATTGAAAAGCTCCCCTTTGAACCTTGTGGAGAAGGTGAACATTTATTTATTCATATTCGGAAAACAGGGGCCAATACTATTGTTGTTGCTCGTGAACTTGCTAAGTACTTTAAAGTAAAAGAAATGCTTGTTTCCTATGCTGGTTTGAAAGATCGTTTTGCCGTAACCGAACAATGGTTTGGTGTGCATCTTCCAGGTAAAACTGTTTATGACTTGAGTGACTTGGAGATTGAAGGCGTTGAAGTTCTGTCCTCAAAGCGACATAACAAAAAGCTGCGTATTGGTGCATTACTCGGTAATACCTTCGAATTAGTGTTGAGGAGTGTTTCCAATGCTGACGAAGTTTTACGACGATGGGCTGCGGTCAGTCAATTTGGCGTACCAAACTACTTCGGCGAACAACGATTTGGCATAAACGGCGGCAACCTTGAAAGGGCAACTGAGCTGTTTCAAGGAAAGAAAGTTAAAGATAAAAAGAAGCGTGGTTTGTACTTATCGGCAGCACGCTCTGAAATTTTCAATCAAATAATCAACAAACGTATTGAAGATAATCAATTTGAATCACTGCAACAGGGTGATGTTTTTATGCTAAATGGCACACAGTCGGTATTTTTGGCTGATGAAATTGATGAAAAAATCAAGCAACGTTTTCAAGACAAAGATATCGATTTAACTGCCGCACTTTGGGGCGCAGGTGAGTTAATGCCACAAGGTGAGTCACAAAGTTACGAGCAAGCTGTCGCTGACGATTTCCCTGAATTTTGTCAAGGGTTGGCTAAGTTCGGTTTAAAACAAGAGCGACGTAAAATTCGACTGACTTTATCAGAAGGACATATTAAGAAGGAAAACGATACCATTACGGTAAGGTTCTTTTTACCTTCGGGCTGTTATGCCACCACCATTTTACGTGAATTAATTCATTATCAAGATATGACAGAGCGAGCGGTAAACTAATATCATGAAAATATTATTAAGTAATGACGACGGGGTCCATGCATTAGGTATTAAAGTACTTTATGAAGAACTCGCAAAAATGGCGGATGTTACTGTGGTTGCGCCAGATAGAAACTGTAGCGGTGCCAGTAATTCATTAACATTACTTAATCCTTTACGAACGCATACTCTTGATAATGGATTTATTTCAGTTAATGGTACTCCTACTGACGCTGTGCATTTGGCTATCAGCCAATTGCTCACTCCTGACCTAGTCGTTGCGGGCATTAATTGTGGTGCTAATTTAGGGGATGATACTCTTTATTCTGGCACCGTAGCGGCCGCGACAGAAGGTCGACATATGGGCATGCCTGCGATTGCAGTATCATTAGTGGGGAAGCATGAACAACATTACAAAACGGCAGCGGTTGTAACGGCAAAATTTATTCAGCGTCTGCAGTCTTACCCATTAGCCGCAGATCAAATTATCAATATTAATGTACCAGATGTTCCACTCGAAGAGCTCAAAGGAGTGAAAGTCACTCGTTTAGGGCACAGACAAAAAGCAGAAATGATGGAGAAAACCCAAGATCCTTGGCAACGTGATATTTATTGGTATGGTCGATTAGGACAAGAGCAAGACGGTGGCGAGGGTACAGACTTTAATGCTGTCGCTAATGGGTATGCGTCAATCACGCCATTAACCATAGATATGACGGCCTATAAAAGTTTAGCAGAAATGACTACTTGGGTTGATGATTTAGCTATTAAATAGCAGGCAATATTAATTTAAAAATAAGAATAACAAAACAGATAAGAGCAAGATATGAATGTTAAGGTAGGTAGCCGCATTAGCGGTAAATCACGTCGTAGTAGTGAAATATTAGCACAGAAGTTACATGGTGAAGGTATACGCGATCAACGTGTACTGCAAGCCATTGCACAGTCACCTCGTCATATCTTTATTCCTGAGATATTAGCGCATAAAGCTTATGACAATACGGCATTGCCGATTGGTCAAGGGCAGACAATTTCGCAGCCTTATATCGTTGCTAAAATGTCTGAGCTGTTATTAGCGGATGGCATGCCAGAAAGTATTTTAGAAATAGGTACAGGCTCTGGTTACCAGACATCTATTCTTGCGCAGTTAGTGCCGAAAGTTTTTTCTGTTGAACGTATCAAAACATTGCAATGGCAGGCTAAGCGACGCTTGCAGTCAATGGACTTGCATAATGTTTCTATGAAGCATGGCGACGGATGGAAAGGTTGGAACAGTAAAGCGCCATTTCAAGCTATCATAGTTACTGCTGCACCTACAGAAGTGCCTCAAGCATTGTTAGATCAACTCGCAGAAGGTGGACGTTTAGTCATCCCCGTAGGATTAGACACCCAAGTATTAAAAGTTATAACTCGTCATGGTGATGAATATCAAGAACAACAAGTTGAAATGGTTAAATTTGTGCCGCTTGTTCCTGGTGCGGTAATTTAATTTAGTTGTTGTAAAGGTAATAATTTAAGTGAAAATATTTTCGAAAATGTATGAATGGACGATGCGCTGGGCTGAACATAAGCTTGCACCAAGAATGTTAGCAATATTAACTTTTGCTGAGTCGGTATTTTTTCCTATTCCTCCTGATGTGCTACTTGCGCCTATGGTACTTGCTAAACCTGAAAAAGCTTGGTCTTATGCAACATTAACTACTATTGCATCTATTCTTGGTGGCTCTGTTGGTTATTTGCTTGGCTATTTCATGTTTGAACCTTGGATTCAGCCGGCAATTACCGCAATGAATAAACAAGAGGCATTTGATGCTGTAGTTCAATGGTTTGAGCAATGGGGAGTTTGGGTAATATTTATCGCAGGTTTCTCTCCTATTCCATACAAACTATTTACAGTAAGTGCTGGTTTTTTACAAATGGCTTTCTTGCCCTTTTTTATTGCTTCCGCTATTGGTCGGGGAATGAGATTTTTCTTAGTTGCCGGCATTATAAGTTGGGGAGGAGCGGCAATGGAGCAGAAAATTCGTCAATGGGTTGATATTCTCGGCTGGATTATTGTCGGCTTGATTATCATTGCCTACTTTATATTACGATAAAACATTGATGTATAAATAATAGGGAATTTTATTTTGACTGTTAATGTCCTCACACACAAAACAACGAAAATGAACAAACAGGTGCCTGTTGTTTTGTTCGTGCTATGGATATGTATGATAGGCTGTTCTTCTAACCATAAACCTGCGCCTGTGGTTGATGTTCAAGGTTCAGTACCTTTAAGCAAACGTGTAAAAAGTAGTTTAAATGGACGTGAATATATAGTTAAAAAAGGTGAAACATTATATTCAATTTCATGGCGGGCAAATATTGATGTGAGCACACTCGCATCGTTCAATAAATTGTCCTCCCCTTATCAAATATTTCCCGGACAAAAATTATTTTTAGTTAAAAATACTGCTAAAGCCAGTAAGAATGTAGTGCAGGGTGGAAGTGGCAAAAAACAGAAAGCAAAAAGGGTAAAAAAACCTGTTGCATCAAATAAAAAGCAGGCGTATGGTAAAAATGTAAGAGGCGAAAAAGTAAGCAAAAAAGCTAACATTGAAACCACTACACAAGGCACAAATTTTTCACAGAAAATAAGAAAATGGTTGTGGCCAGCAAAAGGGAAAGTGATAGAAGGATTCTCTACTGCAAAGCAAGGTAACAAAGGAATTAACATCGCAGGTCGACGCGGTGATCCGATAAAATCTACTGCTGACGGCAAAGTTGTTTATGCCGGTGATGCGTTACGAGGATACGGGCAATTAATCATTGTTAAACATAATGATGATTATCTTAGCGCTTATGCTCACAACGATCGTATTTTAGTGAAAGAGCAGCAGTTAATAAAAGCGGGTCAAGTTATCGCAAAAATGGGTGATACTGACGCTGAAAGAGTAATGCTTCATTTTGAAGTTCGCTTTCGCGGAAAATCAGTAAATCCAATGAAGTACTTGTCGAAATAATAATAAATTAAAGAAATATAAATTGGAGTTAACGTGAATATTTAATCATTAATAGACAGCTTTGCTAAATATTGGGAGATACAGCATGGGCATAGAAAAAGAAGCAATGGATACTGTTGTAGAAAAAAAAGAGCCAACTAAAACATCAACTATTGATAAAGATGACGCACCATCTAATTTAGATGCAACGCAGTTGTATTTAAGCGAAATAGGATTTTCGCCGCTATTAAGTGCCGAAGAAGAAGTTTACTTTTCCCGCCTTGCTCTAAAAGGTGACGAACCTTCAAGAAAACGCATGATCGAAAGTAATTTGCGTTTAGTTGTTAAAATAGCCCGCCGGTATAATAATCGTGGCTTACCCTTATTAGATTTAATTGAAGAAGGTAATTTAGGCCTGATCCGCGCTGTAGAAAAGTTTGATCCCGAACGTGGTTTCCGTTTCTCAACATACGCAACATGGTGGATTCGTCAAACCATTGAGCGTGCGATAATGAACCAAACACGCACTATCCGTCTCCCTATCCATGTCGTTAAAGAACTCAATATATACTTACGCACCTCACGTGAATTAGTTCAACAGCTAGATCATGAACCAACCGCAGAAGATATTGCAGAAGCACTCGATGTTCCAGTTGTCAATGTTACTAAAATGCTTCGATTAAACGAACGCATGACTTCTGTTGATTCTCCTTTTGGTGGTGAAAACGATAAAGTATTACTTGATGTCATCCCTGATGAAAAATGTGGTGGTCCAGAAGGTAGTTTGCAAACAACCGATATCAAAAATAATATTATTCACTGGTTAAACGAATTGAACTCTAAACAGCGTGAAGTGCTTGCCCGTCGTTTTGGCTTATTAGGTTATGAAGCTGCAACATTAGAAGATGTTGGGGTTGAAATAGGGTTAACACGTGAGCGTGTTCGTCAAATTCAAGTTGAAGCATTAAAACGTTTACGTGATATATTAAGTCAGCAAGACTTATCCATAGAAGCATTATTTCAGGCGTAGTAACTCACTTTTCTTAATGTATGCCTTAAATAAAAAAACCAGCAATTGCTGGTTTTTTTGTTTTTATTAATATTGAGAAATTTACATTTTATCTTTAAGTTCAAACAATAAATCTAACGCTTGTTTTGGTGTTAATTCATTGACGTCCACTTCAGCGAGTGACTCTATTACTGGATGGTTTGCTTCACTTAAAGAAAGTTGCTCAAAAGGCTGCTGTTCAATATTGATAACCGAAGCCATTTGTTTCGCTTCAAGTTCTGCTAGTCGTTGTTTCGCTCTTTGTATAACTTTTTTCGGTACACCGGCTAGTTGGGCAACTTGCAATCCAAAACTTTTACTTGCAGCGCCTTCTTGCACAGTGTGCATAAAAACAATATTGTCTCCATGCTCTACAGCGTCTAAGTGTACATTAGCAAGGGTTGGTATTTGCTCTGCTAATAAAGTTAATTCAAAATAGTGGCTAGCAAATAAAGTAAAAGCTTTGGTTTTTAACGCTAACATTTCAGCACAAGCCCAAGCGAGTGATAAGCCGTCATAAGTACTTGTACCACGTCCAATTTCATCGAGTAAAATCAAACTTTTTGGGGTTGCATTGTGTAAAATATTTGCTGTTTCTGTCATCTCAACCATAAAGGTTGAACGGCCACTCGCTAAATCATCAGAGGCGCCTATCCGAGTAAATATTCGATCAACAATCCCTATCTTTGCAGAGTCAGCAGGCACATAACAACCTACATGACCTAATAAAACGATCAAGGCAGTTTGGCGCATATAGGTTGATTTACCACCCATATTCGGTCCGGTGATAATTAACATTTCACGCTGATCATTTAAAACAACGGGGTTAGCAATAAATGGCTCGGTAGTCATTAGCTCAACGACAGGATGACGTCCACCACTTATTTCTATGCCACTATCTGGTGTTATATTTGGCATAACATAATGTAAACTCTCTGCGCGCTCTGCAAAGGTATTTAATACATCTAACTCGGCAATCGCTTGGGCAAGAAATTGTAATTTTTCTAAATCTGGAAGAATAAGATCAAATAATTCATCGTACAATCGTTTCTCTAACGCAAGAAATTTACTTTGTGCACTGAGCACTTTTTCTTCATGCTGTTTTAATTCATTCGTTATAAAGCGCTCATTGTTTTTCAGTGTTTGTCGACGAATGTAATCCTCTGGAACATCGGCAGCGGCACTTCGGCTGATCTCAATAAAAAAGCCATGTACTTTGTTGTAACCCACTTTTAGTGAACTAATACCTGTTCGCTCTTTTTCTCTCGCTTCAAGTTGAGCAAGAAATTCTGTTGCGCCGTCACTTAAATCACGTAAAACATCCAGCTCTTCGTGGTAACCTTTGGCGATAACACCGCCGTCACGAATGAGAACAGGTGGGTTTTCTACTAAGGCATGTTGAAGTAGCTGATAGAGTTCAGGCATCGGCGTAGCTTGTGCAGATAAGTGGCTAATGTGTTCTTGGCTACAAGGCTGCAATTGTGCCTGAAGTTCAGGCAGTTGACTTAGAGCGTTTCGTATACGTGCAAAATCCCTTGGACGAGCAGACCTAAGAGCAACGCGTGAAACGATACGTTCTATGTCACCAAATGTTTTTAACTGATTGAATAAATCACTAACAATATCATGAGATAAAAGATCACTGATGGCATTTTGACGTGCAGATAATATCGATATATCTCGAAGTGGAAAATGCAACCACCGCTTTAATAAACGAGAGCCCATCGGTGTCGCGGACTTATCTAATACCGACGCTAGGGTATTTTCAAATCCACCTTGTAAATTTTGTGTCAACTCTAAATTACGACGGGTAGCAGCATCTAAAATAACACCTGATGCGGATGACTCAGATATAATTGCACGAATATGGGGAAGTGCGCTGCGCTGACATTCTTTTACATATTGAAATAAACAACCAGCAGCCATTAAGCCTAACGGTTTATCTTGAACTCCAAAGCCTGAAAGTTCCTTTGTATTAAATTGCTTATTAAGTAAATTAATTGATGTGTCTAGATCAAATTCCCATTCAGGTCTGCGGCGCAAGCCCTGATAGCTTTGTAACAAATCCGGGGCAGAAAAAGATTCACTGTACAATAGTTCTGCGGGTGATAAGCGCTGAAGTTCTGCTTGTAATTGTTCTTTTGTCTGAGGCTCTGTTAATACAAAGCGGCCACTGGTCATATCAAGGTAAGATAATCCAAACCCGCGAGAGGATTTATTATTTATTTCACTGACAGCAACGATTAAGTTGTCATGATTATCAAGCAATAAAGCTTCATCGCTGACTGTACCTGGGGTTATAACACGTACAACTTTTCTTTCAACAGGCCCTTTACTTGTTGCTGGATCACCTATTTGTTCACATATAGCGACTGACTCACCAAGTTGCACTAATTTGGCTAAATAGTTTTCGACTGCATGATACGGGACGCCGGCCATAGGAATAGCATTACCACCAGTCTTACCTCGAGCAGTAAGAGAAATATCGAGTAAGTCAGAAGCTTTTCTAGCATCGTCGAAAAACAACTCGTAAAAATCACCCATACGATAAAATATTAAAATATGAGGAAATTCTGCTTTAATTGTCAGGTACTGACGCATCATAGGTGTATGCGAGGATAGGTCTTGGGTTGCTGTTGTCATTGAAATGCGGTAACTCATAGAATGCTAAAATATAGGTAAGCGGTAAGTATGCCATACCGCTTTATATAGGTCTTATATTTTTAAACAAAGTTTATCCAGTAGTTGAGCCAGTAATTAATCCCCAATTAACAAAAGCTGATGAATATTTTTTCATAGTAACTTTTTTAACTTAAATCATCAAAAGTTACTCGTTGTTATTTTTTGTAATGATTACAGTGACTTAAAGGTCACCCCTTGATGGTTTTTATAATAAATAAAATAAAGTTGTAAAAAAGCTTGATACTGTATGGTCGTACAGTATACTAGCTTCATCAAAACGAAATCTTAGCAACATCGGTGGAAATAATCATGAAAGACGACAAAGAAAAAGCATTATCAGCAGCATTAAGTCAAATAGAAAGACAATTTGGCAAAGGCTCAATTATGAAACTTGGTGATAACAACACTATGGATGTTGAAACAATCTCTACAGGTTCATTGGCGCTAGATGTTGCCTTAGGCGCTGGAGGATTACCATTAGGACGTGTTGTTGAAATTTATGGTCCAGAATCAAGTGGTAAAACAACTTTAACACTTGAAGTTATCGCTGAAGCTCAACGTAACGGTAAAGTATGTGCTTTTGTTGATGCCGAGCATGCACTTGATCCTGTTTATGCAGAAAAGCTAGGTGTAAATATTAAGGAGCTATTAGTTTCACAGCCTGATACCGGTGAGCAAGCATTAGAAATTTGTGACATGTTAACTCGCTCAGGTGCTATTGATATTATCGTTGTTGACTCCGTTGCTGCCCTAACACCTAGAGCTGAAATCGAAGGCGATATGGGTGATTCACATATGGGTCTACAAGCACGTATGTTATCGCAAGCTATGCGTAAATTAACTGCTAACTTGAAAAAATCAAATACCATGATGATTTTTATTAACCAAATTCGAATGAAAATTGGTGTTATGTTTGGTAGCCCTGAAACAACAACTGGTGGTAATGCACTTAAGTTCTATGCATCGGTTCGTTTAGATATTCGTCGTATTGGTGCGGTTAAAGCTGGCGATGAGATCATAGGCAATGAAACTCGAGTGAAAGTGGTCAAAAATAAAATTGCCCCTCCATTTAAGCAAGCAGAATTTCAAATATTATATGGTGAAGGTATTAACAGTTTAGGTGAGTTGATTGACTTAGGTGTTCACCACAAAATGGTCGAAAAAGCGGGCTCTTGGTATAGCTACAGCGGTGAAAGAATTGGCCAAGGTAAAGCTAATGCTACTAAGTATTTAGCAGAGCACCCAGAAATGTCGGCAGAGCTTGATAAACGTTTACGCGAATTATTATTAACGAAAAACGTAATAAAAGACGAAGAGTCGTCAAAAGAAGAAGCTGTTACTGAATAATAATGTAAACAATTAAAATAACAAGCCACTGTAAATACAGTGGCTTTTTTATGTTCAGGATGAACGGTATAACGCGGTGACATGGATGCCAATGAGCGTATATATTCAGAATAACCTCTTTCACTCCCCCATCTTGCAAAACATCAATGTGCTCTTAAAGAGTACAGAGATGATTTGTGCAACTAAAAAATATTGCTACGTAAATCCTAATAAGCAACAAGCTGAAGCTATGTCAGCTTTCATGTACCCATTACTACACTGCATTACTACTTTTATGAACAATACGCCTTATATCAGAAAGTAAATACTAAGCCATAAAACAGTATAGACGTCTATACGTTTAGATGTTGACATAGCTAAAAATACAAGTAGTATTAAATGCTATTATTTATGTATAAGTTCATACATGAGATTAAGATTTAGCATGATCTTAATTTAACTGTTTTGACTATTAGGTAGCAGATATGCCCATTAAAATACCAGATCAATTACCAGCTTTATCTGTATTAGATAAAGAAAATATTTTTGTTATGTCTGAACATCGAGCGGCGAACCAAGAAATACGCCCAATGAAAGTTGCTATCTTAAACTTAATGCCAAATAAAATTGAAACAGAAGTACAAATATTACGTGTGCTATCAAACACACCGTTACAAGTGAACGTTGATTTTGTTCGTATTCATGCCAATGAATCAAAGCATACCCCGAAAGAACATTTAGATAACTTCTACCGGTTATTTGAAGATATTAAAGATACTCAATATGATGGATTAATTATTACTGGCGCGCCATTGGCTTTGATGGATTACGAAAAAGTAACCTTTTGGGACAAAATATGTGAAGTGTTTGACTGGGCAGAGAAAAATGTAACATCAACGATGTTCTCATGCTGGGCAGCTCATGCCGCACTATATCATCACTATGGTTTAAACCGACATTTACGAAAAAAGAAACTTTCAGGTGTATTTCAGCATAGCCCCGTTGATCCAAAGGAGCAGCTCACGCGTGGTTTTGAAGAGTTCTTCAATGTGCCTCATTCACGTTATGGATATATCGAAAAGTCCGATTATTTGTCTGTGCCAGGATTAAAAATTATCGCAGAATCTGCTGAAGCAGGAGTATATGTTGTTGCTAGTAAAAACAAACAACAAGTTTATTTAACTGGTCACCCTGAATATGACGCGACAACTTTAGATGAAGAATTCCAACGAGACTTAAATGTCGATGAAAATGCGCCACAGCCAGAAAACTACTATATTGATAATGATGTGAATAGAGTGCCACACAGCTCATGGCGAAGTCATAGCAGTTTATTATTTACTAACTGGCTGAATTATTACGTTTATCAAATTACGCCATATAAATTGGATGCAACTAACATTCAAGCGATACATCCAGATACCCAGATTTAATATCTGAGAAAAAATTAGCAATACCAAGATGAACTTAGCGTAGGTAAATTAAAATGCTCGAGTGATTAATAATTTTCCGAACATAATGATTAGAAGTTAATTCAGCAGCTAAATATTCAGAGTATTTACAGTAGTTATATTCAATAAAGATTAAAAGAACAAATAGAGAAGCCGTATGAAAAAGTCAGCAGCATTTAGTCAATTCGAACAACAGTTACAGCAACGCATTCTTATTTTAGATGGCGCTATGGGAACTATGATCCAAGCGTATAAGTTTGAAGAGCAAGACTATCGCGGTGACCGTTTTGCCGATTGGCATTTAGATGTCAAAGGTAACAACGATATGTTAGTGCTAACTCAGCCAGATGTTATCAAGGCTATTCATAATGAATACTTAGCCGCGGGGGCTGATATTCTAGAAACGAATACGTTCAATGCAACTACTATTGCCATGGCAGATTATGACATGGAGTCGTATAGTGCAGAAATAAACTTTGCCGCAGCCAAAATCGCTCGTGAAGCAGCAGATGAATTCACTGCAAAAAATCCAGATAAACCTCGCTTTGTTGCCGGGGTGTTAGGGCCAACAAACCGAACGTGTTCTATTTCTCCAGATGTAAACGATCCCGCATTTCGAAATGTTACTTTTGATCAATTAAAAGATGCTTATATAGAGTCAACCAAAGCACTTATTGAAGGTGGCTCTGATCTTATTCTTATCGAAACAATTTTTGATACCTTAAATGCTAAGGCTGCTATTTTCGCCGTAGAAACAGTGTTTGATGAATTACAGGTGCGTTTACCTGTGATGATCTCAGGAACGATAACTGATGCTTCAGGCCGAACGTTATCAGGACAAACAACCGAAGCGTTTTACAATTCACTTCGTCACGCTAAACCTATTTCATTTGGTTTGAACTGCGCACTAGGTCCTGTGGAATTAAGACAATATGTAGCTGAATTAAGCAGGATTTCTGATTTTGCAGTTTCTGCACACCCTAATGCCGGTTTACCAAATGCTTTTGGTGAATATGACTTTAGTGTTGAAGACATGAACGTGCATGTAAATGAGTGGGCTGAGTCTGGGTTTTTAAACATTATTGGTGGTTGTTGTGGAACGACACCAGAACATATTAAGGGCATGGCTGACGCAGTTGCAAAGGTAAAACCTAGAGAGGTTAAGCCTCGTGAAATTGCTTGTCGTTTATCTGGACTTGAAGCGTTAACAATTGCGAACGATTCATTATTTGTTAATGTTGGTGAACGAACAAATGTAACCGGTTCTGCCATTTTTAAGCGTTTAATCACTGAAGAAAACTACGATAAAGCGATTGCTGTTGCCTTGCAACAAGTCGAAAATGGCGCGCAAATTATTGATATTAACATGGATGAAGGCATGCTTGATTCAAAAGCGGCAATGATCCGTTACTTGAATCTAATTGCAGGTGAGCCTGATATCGCTAAAGTGCCAATTATGCTTGATTCTTCTAAATGGGATATTTTAGAAGAAGGCTTAAAGTGCATTCAAGGTAAAGGTGTTGTCAATTCTATTAGTTTAAAAGAAGGCGAAGATAATTTTCGTAAACAAGCTGAACTACTACGCCGTTATGGTGCGGCAGTAATTGTGATGGCGTTTGATGAGCAAGGTCAAGCTGATACACGTGTGCGAAAATACGAAATATGTAAACGAGCCTACGACATTTTAGTGCATGAAATAGGTTTTCCTGCTGAAGATATTATTTTCGATCCTAACATTTTTGCAGTCGCAACAGGTATCGAAGAGCACAATAACTATGCGGTAGACTTTATCGAAGCGGTTGCTGATATTAAAGAAAATCTTCCTCATGCTATGATTTCTGGTGGTGTTTCAAATGTTTCGTTTTCATTTCGTGGTAATAACCCGGTAAGGGAAGCAATTCATGCTGTATTTTTATACCATGCGATAAAAAATGGTATGGACATGGGAATTGTAAATGCAGGTCAGCTAGCCATTTACTCAAGCATTCCTGATGATTTACGTCTTGCAGTTGAAGATGTCATTCAGAACAGTGATAAAGAGGCAACAGAGCGTTTACTTGATGTTGCTGAAGCCTATCGTGGGCAAACAGGAAGTCAAAATAATAAGGCTGATTTAACTTGGCGAGAGCTACCCATTAAAGAGCGTCTTGAGTATTCTTTAGTAAAAGGCATTAACGAGTTTATCGTTGAAGATACTGAAGCTGCACGTCTTGTTGCAGAAAGACCGTTAGATGTTATTGAAGGGCCATTAATGGATGGTATGAATACCGTAGGTGATCTGTTCGGTGCTGGTGAAATGTTCTTACCGCAAGTAGTAAAATCAGCTCGGGTAATGAAACAAGCCGTTGCTCACTTAAACCCTTTTATAGAAGCTGAAAAAACAGAAGTGAAGTCTAATGGCAAAGTTTTACTTGCTACAGTAAAAGGGGATGTTCACGATATTGGTAAAAATATCGTTGGTGTAGTTTTACAGTGTAATAACTACGACATAATTGATTTAGGTGTGATGGTTTCCTGTGATGATATTTTACGTGTCGCCAAAGAAGAAAAAGTTGATGTTATTGGTTTATCAGGCTTAATCACACCATCTCTTGACGAAATGGTGCATGTTGCCAAAGAAATGAAGCGCCTTGAATTAAACTTACCTTTACTTATCGGGGGGGCAACAACGTCTAAAGCTCATACTGCAGTTAAAATTGAACCCCAATACGATCATCCTGTTATATATGTACCAAATGCATCGCGTTCGGTGTCTGTTGTCAGCACGCTATTGTCTGATGATAAGGAAAAGCGTACTGCCTATCTTGAACGTCAAAATACCGAATATGATCGTGTTCGTGAACGTCATTATAAAAAAGGACCACGTTCTAGCTTAATTCCATTGGAAGATGCACGAAAAAATGCCACTCCGATTAATTTTGATAACTACACACCCAAAACGCCGAATAAATTAGGCGTTACAGTGCTTGACGATTTAGATTTAACAATAGTTCGTAATTATATCGATTGGACGCCATTTTTTATGACTTGGCAGTTATCAGGAAAGTATCCACTAATATTGCGCCATGAAGTAGTTGGCGAAGAAGCAACAAAATTATTTAATGATGCTAATGCTTTACTAGATGATGTAATTAATAATAAAAAGCTGCAAGCCAAAGCTGTATTTGGGTTGTTTCCTGCCCATCGCCAACAAGATGATTTAATTGTCTTTGAAGATGATAACCGCGAAAAACAGTTAATGAAATTACACCAGCTGCGCCAGCAGAGTAAAAAACCAGCAGGGCAGTTCAATCGTTGTTTAGCTGATTATGTTGCCGATGAAGCCTCTGGCATCAACGATTACGTAGGTGCATTTGCAGTGTCAGCAGGCTTTGGTTGCGATGACTTAGTTAAAGAGTTTGATGCTCAACATGACGATTACAATAGCATTTTAATAAAGGCTGTGGCTGATAGGCTTGCTGAAGCAAGTGCTGAGTACCTTCATGAGAAAATCCGTAAAGAGTATTGGGGCTATGCACCAGATGAGTCGCTTAAAAATGATGACTTAATTCGTGAAAAATACCAAGGGATCAGGCCTGCGCCAGGTTATCCGGCTTGTCCAGAGCATACTGAGAAAGGGCTGTTGTGGGAGTTACTTAATGTAAAAGAAAACATTGGTATGGATTTGACGTCAAGTTTTGCAATGTGGCCTGGAGCTGCGGTAAGTGGTTGGTATTTCGCTCATCCCGAGTCAAAATATTTTGCTGTAGCAAAGCTTGCGAAAGATCAAGTTATTGATTATGCAACACGTAAAGAAATGACTTTACCACAAGCAGAACGGTGGTTGTCAGCTAATTTGGATTACGAACCTGAGTAATTTAAAGTATAAACGTTATATTCAAAAATAGTCTCTAAGTCTCATCTACATCGGCAAGTTAGTTATGTAGAGAGACTTAGGTTATGTGTTTATTGGTGACTGATATCGTTTAATTTGTTAGATAAAATGTCTTCATATCTTGCTCCTGCCTCTCTTGCATTTTAAATTACCTTGCCAGTAATAATGTCTCACGCATATACCCGAAAAAATTCATCATGGTTTACATAGCCCTCGAGCTTGTCGTTTTGTTCGATAGCGTCAATAGTTTGAACTTTTAGTGTTCTTTTATTTGCTGTATCAGCAAAGCAATACAAAGCACTATTTCAAAAGAGAGAACTGATGCAATATTCCATGTTTTACAGGCATCTAACAGGTCTAGTTGTTGATAATACGCAGAGCCGCAGTCTTTAAATGCATGCCCTGCAGAATGTTTCTGCATTATTTGTATTTTTGGGCATAATTATTGCTTTGTTGCAATAGATCAGATTTGAGTGATTTATTTATAGCTAACATACTATTTTTAATGATTTATTAATGTCATTTTATTGTTAATCTATTTATAGTAAATTTAATTAGCCAGAATGAAGGCTTATAGCTTTCATTCTGCTGCTTATAATAATGACTACAAAGAACAAAAGCGGAAATGACTACAGATTTTTCAAAATACCAAAAGATAGTTGAACAGTTCCGCGGCAATGTTTTAAAGAATGACTTTGAAACAAACTTTGCTGCAATGACTCAACACATCCCTAAAACAGAGCGCTTTCTATTAAAAATGGAACTAAAGCGTTTAGCTGCCCCTTGCACGCGTTTAGTCGATTTACGTGGCCATGTTGATGGTGAATGCCGATCTTATGAGCATAACCAAAGAACCCATTTCCTCGATGACACAGCGATTAAGGCGTTTGAAGAAAATATTGTTTACTATAACGGTTATACTTTTGGCGTGTATGAAGCTGTAATGAATACCGAAAATAATTTTCGTGTTATTTATCAAAATGAAAAAAATAATATTGGTAAGCCAATTAAGAGTGAACCAACCAAGGTCTTTGAAAAAACGCAGTATTCAGGAAAATTATTTACTTTTGGGCCTTATCATAATCGTAGCGAAGAAAGGATGAACTTTGCTATTGCCATCGGGGTGTTCTTAGAGAACGATAATAAAGAATACACCTGTACGAGTTCTGATATCAGTGTGAATGGCTGTAAGTTTCGCTTTAACGGAGCCAGTAAACTAAGAGTTGGGCAAATAATTAATGTTAGATTTAATGGTTTAGAAGAAGAGTTTCAATTTGGTAAAGAAAATACTTTCTCTTTTGAAATAAAAAACATCCAACAGATTGATAAAACTATACTTGTCGGATGTCAAAGAGTTCAGCTCGATAACCAGAGCGCAGGCGGTTTCAAACAGTTCTTACAAGGCTTTATTCAAGGGAATAAACGTCGTTATAAAGTTAATTTAGATAATACCATTAATGCTATTCAGTCGCGTAGTTTTGAACAATTTTCTTTACCAAAATTGAACGAATTACCGATATTTATTGAAGATAATGGCCGAGATTTTGTACCTCGCTACGCACTAACTTGTCATAATAACCAGTCTATTTATCAATATTGGCAAGATGAAAGCCGCCATTCAACGATGTATTGTTTGATCACTAAAGACAGAATTACTCGTATGAATAAAGCAAAGGTTTTAGGTAAAGAGCTTTTGGTTTACAGCTTTGTTCATAAAAGCCAAGGTAAACACTATTTTTATACCGCTGATGATCAACAGCTCAGTGATGATCCTGTTTTTAAAAAGCAATTTCTAGGCTTTGCTGCATCCAAAACAAGTTTTGCAATTACTCAATTATCACTTATCGATATTGATGTTGAAAAGTGCGAGTCACCTTTTACTTTGTCAAATACGTTAACTAAAAAAAATCAGTATTTGAACTTACCTGTGCCCAAGGATGCGATTGAAACACTACACAAATTACCTTATATCGTCGTTGCTAACGACATAACAACAAATTCAGCGGTTAGTCAGTATCAGCAGCTTTCATTTGATAAAATTGAAACCGCTAGATTAAAAAACTTTGGGCACAAACGCTTAACCACACCATTAGTTATCGATGATGTTGGAATCAATTATAATAATCAGCGTCAAGAACCCCGTTTTAAATACAAAACGCCTGCTGAACTCGAAATTGAGGGTATTAAGTGTACAGGAAAGTCCCATGATTTTTCTATTTTAGGGTTAAAGTTAGAACTTGATAAACCTTCTGTGCTAAATAAAGGGGATGTCGTTTACTTGACCTTTCCGGCTTTACAAAAAATCACTTCAGCTTTCGAACTTAAAGCATTGCCTTATGAAGTGATACGTATTAATAAGCAGAAAACTGTTCTCAATTTACGTGTTTACGTTGAAAAGCATCAACACATGGGCAGGGCGTTTTTTAAAGCATTAATCCATAAAAATCGCGATAAGCTAACGCCTGATGAATACGCCTTAATGATCCCTGGGCTTGCTAAAGCACTACGCAATATTTATAGCCGCAGTTTAACTACTCCATCTCTGATGGTGCAAACGAGTGGCAGTCGATACAAACTAGAAGCTCTTGTTTGCGGAGTAAAACAGGGCAAGTTATTACCTGTTATGAAGGATTTGAGCGATAGAAGTTCTTTTTATAACCTTTACCCTTTATTGAATAACTTACAAGCGACTAATGCAATGACTTCTTCATTGAAGAAAATGCAAATTGATGATTCTCCGATTACAGAAACTTTGTTTATTGCAATTAATCTAGAAAATGAAATGATTGATCAAGCTGTAACAACTAAGTTATCGAAGGAACTGAAGTCGACAATGCTACAAAAAATGTTTATTTCGCGAGCATTAAATAATGGTTTGTTCTTTTGTGTACAAGTAAAGTTATCGCGTACAGCTGAGCCAGATATGGACCATTTAAACCCTGAGCTAAGTTATATTAGTTCCTATGCCATACATAGAGGCAAGCAAATAGAGCAGGATATTTGGAGTGTTTCAGGGGTGATTCAACTCTTAGATATCACCCAAGAAACATTAACGCGTCACGAACTATTAGCTTAAGCTAACCAATGGATTAAACAGTCAAGACCTGCGCTGTTTATTGCGCTATCAGCTTTTGCTAATACTAAAGGTTTAGCGTGAAATGCTACACCTAAGTGGGCAGCAGCCATCATAACTAAGTCATTTGCACCATCACCCATAGCAACTGTTTGTTGCTTAGGGAATTGATAACTTTCTTGCAAATCTATTAAGCAGTCGGCTTTGGCTTGAGCATCAACTACATCGCCTAAAACTTTACCTGTAAGCGTACCATCGATGATTTCTAAAGTATTTGCATGAGCAGCATCGAGTGATAATAATGCCTTTAAATGGTCAGAAAAATAAGTGAAACCACCAGAAGCAATGGCTACTTTCCAACCATGATTCTTTAATTCTTTTATCAGTGTTTCTAGGCCATTCATCAAAGGGATATTTTCTGCTACTTCAGCGAGAATAGATTCTGGTGAATCTTTCAGTGTTGCTACGCGTTGATGTAAGCTCTGCGCGAAATCCAATTCTCCAAGCATAGCTTGCTCGGTAACTGCCGCTACTTGCTCTCCAACACCAGCTAATATTGCTATTTCATCAATACATTCAATTTCAATGGTTGTAGAGTCCATGTCCATAACCAAAATGCCAGGCTGTGATAATACCGGGGCATTTTCTATAAGTGCAGCTTCAATGTTTTTGGCAAGTGTAAACTCAACTAAGCACTCTCTTGCTCGAGTCAATTCGCTGCACTTGATATTAAATCGATAGCTCGTTAGTCCATTACGACAATTAATTGCCTTTAAAGCTAATAATGTTAATTGGCAACTGGTAATGAGGTTACTGAGTAAACTAAGTGTAATGTCACTAAAAACGATTAATTCTATCGTTGAATTATCTAGCTGTGAATCAGATAAGTTTGTCGTACCGCCACTAAGCGTTATTAAGCTGTCATTTATTTGCCAAGCGTTTTTATCAAAAGACACAAAACCAGGTAAGTTTGCGGTTGCTTGCTCAGAGGGAATAAACTCAGCCAAGCTAAGTTGTTGAATAAGTTCAAGGGAAAAACGTTGGATAGCCATTGATACAGTGTCGCCTTTTATCTGGATTATAGTTTTAGCATTTTTCAAAGTGATTAATGCTATAGTATAAAAATGAACGTAACATGAAATTAGTAATCTTGTAGTGCTTATGACACAAACAGAAAAGCCTTTATACCCTAAATTATCATCTATATATAATAAAATAATGCAATTAGCTATAGCGATTGCTTTTATTGTCTTATTGATGAATTTGTGGATCTACAGCCAAACGCAAACTGAGCAAACCATCAATCAACATTTTTATGATATCGGTGAGCAATATCTACAGCAAACCTCGTCGGGTGTCTCTGTTTTAACCACTGAAATTAAAACCAAGCAAAGTCGTGAGTTAATACAAAGTTATGTCGACGAACTACAACAATCGCAAGCGATACAAGAAATTCATTTGTATGATGCAACAGGGCAACTCCTTATCTCAAGCAAAGATGCAAAAAGTATAAAAGCACTTTATGGTTTATCAGAGCAAAAATTAAATAAAAGTGAGGATTTTCCGCCCTTTATTGGAGAAATACGTCAAAAGTCTTTAATTGGCTATGTACGTCTAACACTTGATAAAAACTACTTAACTGAAAAGTTATTAACTAATAACCATGAACAATTCACTTTGTTACGTTTAATGATGATCATTGCTGGAATTATTGGCTTTTTATTAACACGTGGCCTGAATCGTTTTAGTCGACAGGGCTTTAGGTTGGCAAATACGGCTAAACAGAATATGTAATGATTATTCTTGATTAACCGTTAATTTGAATAGTGTTGAAATATTATTTTCCATAGTTTCCGCAATCAGCTCGGGCTCTTCGTCTCTTATTGATAACAATGCATCAAAAATATTAATAAGACGCAATGGCGAATTACTTTCTCCTTGAAAGCCATAAAGTGGCATGGCTGGTGCGTCGGTTTCCATAACTAAACTGTTTAACGGTAAACGTTTAATAGCATTGATGGTTTTTTTTGCTCTCGGATAGGTGATTGTGCCGCCAATACCTAATTTAAAGCCTAAATCTATATACTGGCAAGCTTGTTGATAACTACCTGAAAATGCATGAATAATGCCTGCTTGTGGGTGTTTTATTTGCTTTAACAAGGTTATGGTTTCGTTATGTGTCCCCCGGTGGTGAACAATAGCAGGAAGTTTTTGCTGTTTAGCCAATTGTAATTGATAGTCAAAAAATTCTAATTGCTTATTGAAGTTATTCTGTCTTTTAGCGATAACAGCATCAAGCCCCATTTCTCCTATCGCAATGATATTGGCTCGATTTTCGGTAACTTTCTTCGCCAGTAATGCTAGGTCCTTTTGTTCTAAATTATCTAAAAACCAAGGGTGAATGCCCAAACAGGCGTACACTTTACAGCTATTATTATTCAATTTAGGATTGAGTTTTGTTAAGGCGAGAACATTTGACCAATTATCTGGAGAAATGGCTGGAACAATAATTCGCTGGATATGCTGTTTAAAACATTCGGCCAACAATGAGTCAGCGGCACTTTTTTGTGTAGAAGTTAAAGCATCGAAATCTAAATGACAATGAGTATCAGTGAATTTCATAGCAACCTTGCCGTTATTTAATAACTTTTATCTTAGCCTAGCAGCCCTTTTTTCAAGCGCTTCTAAGACACTTTCTAATTTATAATGCTTAATAAATTCGATATCTGGTTGTTGTTCTCTTAATAACACGTCAGCAAGATAAACCGCCTGAGCAATACCAAAAGAGTTTTTTAATAACTTTTCTGGATGATGATGCATTACAACTGCTTCAATTAAATGATAGGAGAAGCTCCACATATGCAGTAAATATCCACCAACATGATTGTGATCTGTCGCAAAAACTTTTTGCTCTAGTGAGTTGTTATCAGCATTTTGAACACGATACTTAAAAAACTTACGGGTTAATTCTGCATCCATTTCAAATAATACAATCTTACCTATGTCGTGCAACAAACCGGCAAGTAATGCGTCACGCTTAAGTTCAGCTTTCACCATTGAAGCAGCTAGACGTGCAGTAGATAAGCAGTGTTGTTGCTCTTTTGTCACTGAAAATCCAGGTATATCAGGTTCGTAAGAGAATAACTCTGCGGTCATTACTATACAGCATAAAGTCTCTAAACCCATTCGGGTTATCGCTTCAGTAATATTATTAATCGGTTTTCCTTGGTTCATAAATGAACTATTTGAAAACTGTAGAACTTTTGCTGCAAGCGCAGGGTCTTGAGCTATAATTTCTGAAATTTTACCTGAATCTGTATTACTTGCCTCGAGAATGGCGTTTAGTTGTAAATAGACTTTAGGTGGGCTCGGCAGCGTTTTTACTTTGGCAACAGCCTTAACAATATGATCTTTAGTAATTGCCTTGTTATTGTCGCTAATCGATGAAATTACTTGATGAATATGGCCAATATTAAGCGGGTGAACAAAGGTGTAATGGCAGATGTTACTTGCCTGACTATTCAATTTGCTAGTTGAGCTATCTTCATTGGTGATCGCCACTCTGATCATCGCAGGGTATTTCGCTGAAATAGCTTTTAATAGTTCAACGCCGCTCACTTTCCCTAAGGCTAATACAGTAATGATAACGTCAAATTTATGTTGGCTTAATGCTTTTAATGCATGTTTACCATTATCAACATAAGCCGTTTGGCAAGGACCATCGTAAAAAGTCTGTTTTAGTGCTAATAGTTTTTGTTCTGCGTTATCGACAATTAGCACTTTCATTTATTCATACTTCTATACATTTTTACTGTTCATTTCCTGATGTTGTCAGGCTAGCTGGAGTTTTATAAAAACTACATACGGTCCATTACTTCAATGCCAAGAATATCTAAGCCTTGTTTTAATGTATTTGAAATACTTAAACAAAGTGCTAAGCGAGACTGTTTTACTTCTTCACTAATACCTTCTTTTAGAATAGGGCAGGCTTCGTAAAAGCTCATGTATAAACTCGCTAATTCATAGAGGTAATTACATAATAAGTTTGGCATAGATTCACTTATTACTGCATCTAAAACATCTTCAAGTTGTAATAACTTTAACGCAAGCGCTTTTTCTTGAGGTTCCATAATTGCAATGTTAGCGCTGAAAGTCTCAGCATTAATTTCTGCTTTATTGAAGATACTTTGAATACGTGAATATGCATATTGTAAATAAGGAGCTGTAGCACCCTCAAAACTCAACATTGTTTTCCAGTTAAAGATGTAATCGCTAGTACGGTTTTTTGATAAATCTGCAAATTTAACCGCGCCAATACCCACTTTAGTGGCTATTTCGTCGAGCTTTTCTTCGGTGTAATCAGGATTTTTCTCTTTAATTACTTCTTTTGCGCGAATAACGGCTTCATCAAGTAATTCTGCTAATTTGATTGTACCACCTGTGCGGGTTTTAAATGGCTTACCATCATCTCCCATCATCATGCCAAATGGGCAATGATCATATGCAACGTGTTCTGGTAGTAAATCAGCTTTTCGCGCAACAATTTCAACTTGTTTGAAATGTAAACTTTGGCGGGCATCGGTGAAAATAATGATACGGTCAGCTTTTAATTCGTTGGTACGATAACGACATGCAGATAAATCGGTTGTAGCATACAAATAGCCGCCACCGGTTTTCTGTATAATAAATACCGGGGCTTCGCCGTCTTTATTTGCCATTTCATTAATAAAAACGACTTTAGCACCTTCACTGGTTTCAGCAATACCCTTTGTCATTAATTCTTCAACAACAGCTGGCAAGTCTTCGTTATAAGCACTTTCGCCCATTATATCTTTACGAGCTAAAGTAACATTGAGTTTTTGATAAATATCTTCACTGTGCGCAATAGATATATCAATGAATAGTTTCCATAAAACTAAACAATCTTTATCACCACTTTGAAGTTTAACAACATAATCACGAGCGCGGTCTGCAAAACCTTCTTCGTTGTCAAATCGTACTTTTGCTTCGCGGTAAAAATTCTCTAAATCAGAAAGTGCAGTTTCGGCAACTTCATTGGCATTTAATTTATCACTTAAATGTGCCAATAACATTCCAAATTGTGTACCCCAATCACCCATGTGATTCTGACGAATAACTTTGTCACCACGGAATTCTAAAGCACGTACTACAGCGTCACCGATAATAGTTGAACGTAAGTGACCAACATGCATTTCTTTGGCTAAGTTTGGCGCTGAGTAATCTACTACAACTGTTTGTGATTTATCTTGCTGAGATGCGCCACGTTGGCTTACGCCAAGCTTTTCATCATTTGTTGTTTTAGCGAGTTGCTCGGCTAACCATGTTTTATCTAAATGGATATTAATAAAGCCAGGGCCTGCCAGTTCTATATTATCGGCAATGCCAGCTAAATCTAAATGTTCAACAACTTTAGTCGCTAATTCGCGCGGATTAGTTTTAAGCTTTTTCGCTGCACCCATAACGCCGTTGGCTTGGTAGTCACCAAAGCTTGGTCGACTTGAAAGGCTCACTGCAGGATTGGTTCCTTCAGGTAAACCCGCAAGCACCATAGCCGCAGATACTTTTTCACTTAATAGTTGCTTAATATTCATAAAATAAACTCTTTCTCATGGTTATTTGACTTAAGCTTGGCACCAAGGAAACTTACATGCGATGCATGTTCCGTTTCACTTCTTTAACCTTAAGCCAACTAACTGCGATAAAGAGGTTATTTCGCAGCTAGTTATATTGTTTTTAATTAATCTTTCGTAAGTCGTTTTGAACGTACCTACAATATAATTATTTGGTTAAGTAGATGATATTTCAACCAAACGTTTGTTACTTTTTATTAGTAGGTTTAGTGTACTAAATGAGCCTATAAAAAGTAACGAACACCGTAGGTAAAATGTTAACTACGACGCCAAATTTAGTGTTCTCGGGTTTGGTGGAACTTTATATCTGGATGACGCTCTTGGGATAAATTCAAGTTCACCATCGTTGGAGCAATATAAGTTAAATTATCACCACCATCTAACGCTAAGTTATCGTATGCTTTTTTACGAAATTGTTCTAAGGTTCGTTCATCATCACAAGTACACCAGCGAGCAGTTGCTACACTTATTGGCTCATAAATAGCATCCACTTTATATTCTGTTTTCAAACGTTGCACGACAACTTCAAACTGTAATACACCAACCGCACCAACAATCATTTCGTTTGAATTTAATGGTCTGAATACTTGCACCGCACCTTCTTCTGAAAGCTGGATCAAACCTTTTTGCAATTGCTTAGCCTTTAATGGATCACGTAAACGAATACGACGGAACATTTCAGGTGCAAAATTTGGAATACCACTAAACTTCATCATTTCACCTGAAGTAAATGTGTCTCCTATTTGAATGCTACCGTGATTATGTAAACCAATAATATCACCTGCATAGGCTTCTTCAACATGCGCACGATCGCCGGCCATAAATGTCACAGCATCCGCTATTTTAACGTCTTTGTTAATCCGTACTTGTCGCATTTTCATGCCTTTTTCATACTTGCCAGAACAAATACGCATGAAGGCGATACGGTCTCGATGTTTTGGATCCATGTTGGCTTGAATTTTAAAAACGAAGCCGGTGAACTTTTCTTCTTGAGCTTTCACTTCTCTAAGATCTGTTAATCGAGGTAAAGGTTTTGGCGCCCATTCAGTTAAACCATTAAGCATATGGTCTACACCAAAGTTACCAAGTGCGGTACCAAAAAATACCGGTGTTAATTCACCAGTTAAAAATTCTTCTAAATTAAATTCATGGGATGCGCCAGCAACTAATTCTAATTCTTCACGTAAATCGTCAGCATAAGTACCAATAATTTCATCTAACTCTGGATTATCAATACCTTTAATAATTCTTTCTTCTTGAATGGTATGTCCAAGGCCTGACTGATATAGAAATATCTCGTCAGTTAAAATGTTATAGACACCTTTAAATTCTTTACCCATACCAATAGGCCAAGTAATAGGGGCACATTTTATTTTTAAAACATCTTCAACTTCATCCATAACTTCCATAGGGTCGCGTACATCACGATCCATTTTATTCATGAAAGTAATAATCGGCGTGTCACGTAAGCGAGTAACTTCCATTAATTTAACCGTACGTGCTTCAACACCTTTTGCAACGTCAATTACCATTAAACAGGAATCTACGGCGGTAAGCGTGCGGTAAGTATCTTCAGAGAAGTCTTCATGACCAGGAGTATCAAGTAAATTTACTAAACAGTCATTATAAGGAAATTGCATTACGGAAGTCGTTATCGAAATACCACGATCTTTTTCCATTTCCATCCAGTCAGATTTTGCATGTTGGCCTGACTTTTTACCTTTTACGGTTCCTGCTTTTTGTAAAGCTTGACCAAAAAGTAATACTTTTTCAGTGATGGTGGTTTTACCAGCATCAGGATGAGAGATGATTGCGAAAGTACGTCTTAGGTCGACTTCATTAGCCTGTTGCGTTGTCATGTTTAAAAGTTCTCTTTGGAGTACATGCTGATGCACATAAAATGCTTTTTTAAAATCTTAATAGGACAGTCTGATAATCCTAATTTTGCGCGCATTGTACCATAAATATAAAAAGCCGCATTAGAGTACTAGCTTTAAATGACTATTTTTAGCAAGAAATTTAGCGAACAATATTTTATTTTTGTTATTTGGTTAACTTCATTGCATTAGTGTTGCTGTGAATTGCTTTAGCTGTAGCTTTTTTAAAATAAATAATAATAGGAAATAGCTCCGTTAATGGAATGCTATTAGAGTCAAACCTCTATCTCACTTTATCGAATAAATATATTTTTCTTCTACACTCATTGTTTATCTACGGCCAAGTAAAAGGGGCTTTTTTATTATAATAAACGATAAAAAAGCATGTTATTTACTAAGCTTGATCAAAATCAATATCTCATCATTAGCGATACGCTAAATTAGCTATTAAGAAATCATTAAGAAATATGACAACACAATAGCAGGTCAGCATGGTTGATTTAGCCAGAAGAAACTTTTTTAAAGCAAAAAAATTAACAACTGATCATGCTATTCGGCTGCCATGGGTGATTAACGAAAGCACGTTTATTGATGGCTGCACGCAATGCGGTAACTGCATAACCTCATGCCCTGAAAGTATTATTCAAAAAGGTGATGCAGGTTTTCCTGAAATTAACTTTTTTCAGGGCGAATGTACATTTTGCCAAAAATGTGTAGAAAGTTGTGAGCAAAGCCTTTTTATTAAAGCCGCTGAAACTCCATCAGATAACGCTTGGGATTTAGATATATCGATAAAGGGCAACTGTTTAGCCGTCAACGATATTGTTTGTCAGAGTTGTCAAGATAGTTGTGAAGCTGAAGCTATTTCTTTTAAGTATATAAAGTCATCTGTTCCACAGCCTCATATTACCTTAAGTGATTGTACTAGTTGTGGTGCTTGTGTTGCCGTTTGCCCGCAATCATCTATTCAATTAAAACCCAAAAAATTGTAGGTGTACTGCCTACAAATACTACTAGGAGAGTCATATGAGTGCTCTTGAACAATTGATTTGGAATATCTTAGGTTATTCATCTATGCCAGTTATCTTTTTAGCCGGGTTTAGCGGGACTGCACTCGTTGCTATCGCTATTTTAAAAATGTTAGGCGTTAAGCCTGTAGGAGAATAAGCGTGATTAATCTATTAGATGAAACGCCCATCAATATTGCGGGAGTGCTTTTTGTCGCACAGCCAACTAATACAACAAAAATTGCTAAGGCATTAGGGGAGTTCCCTGGCGCCGAAGTACATGAAGTTGCAGATAACGGCTCTATGGTCGTTACCGTAGAAGAAAACGATTTAAATAGGGGTGAAAAAGGCAAAGGCCTGATTAACACCATAACAGATATGAGTAAATTACCGGGTGTGATCTCATCGTCATTGATCTTTCATCATAATGATTATGGGCTACCACAACATCAGGGGACAAAAATATGACATTAACAAGACGTGACTTTATAAAAGCAAATGCGGTTGCTGCTACAGCTGTCGCTGCGGGCATTGCCGTGCCAACATCAGCTTCAAACTTGATCACTAAATCGTCGGATACAACCATTAAATGGGATAAAGCCCCTTGTCGTTTTTGTGGCACAGGTTGTAGTGTGCTTGTTGGCACGCAAGATGGAAAAGTAGTGGCAACTCAAGGCGACCCTCAAGCAGAAGTTAATAAAGGGCTAAATTGTATTAAAGGCTACTTTTTATCGAAAATTATGTATGGCAAAGATCGTTTAACTCAACCTTTATTACGAATGAAAAATGGTAAATATGCTAAAGAAGGTGATTTCACCCCTGTAAGTTGGGATACCGCCTTTGATGTTATGGCTGACAAATTTAAAGCAGCCTTAAAGAAAAGAGGGCCAACTTCTGTTGGAATGTTTGGCTCAGGTCAATGGACTGTCTGGGAAGGGTATGCAGCTTCGAAATTAATGAAGGCAGGTTTTTTGTCAAATAATATCGACCCAAATGCTCGCCATTGTATGGCGTCAGCTGTTGGTGGCTTTATGCGTACTTTTGGGATTGATGAGCCAATGGGTTGTTATGATGATCTAGAAGCTGCCGATGCGTTCGTACTTTGGGGTTCTAACATGGCAGAAATGCACCCTATTTTATGGTCACGTTTAACGGATCGACGTTTAAGCAATCCGCATGTAAAAGTTAATGTATTATCAACCTACAAACATCGTAGTTTTGAACTTGCTGATAACGGCATGATTTTCACACCACAAACTGATTTGGCAATACTAAATTTTATCGCAAATTACATTATTCAAAATGATGCCGTTAATGAAGACTTCTTAAAGAAACACGTTAATATTCGTGAAGGCGTAGCAGATATTGGATATGGTCTGCGTCCATCACACCCATTGCAAAAAGCTGCTAAAAACCCTGATAGTGGTGCTTCAAAGCCAATGAGTTTTGACGATTTTGCTAAATTTGTTAGTACTTATACCATTGAACATACATCAAAACTTTCGGGAGTATCTGAAGATAAGTTATTAACACTTGCTAAGCTTTATGCTGATCCAAAAGTGAAAGTAACGTCATTTTGGACAATGGGGTTTAATCAACATACTCGTGGTGTTTGGGCAAATAATTTAATGTACAACGTGCATTTACTGACTGGTAAAATCTCTGAGCCAGGAAATAGTCCGTTCTCATTAACAGGTCAACCATCTGCGTGTGGTACCGCTCGAGAAGTAGGAACTTTTTCGCATAGATTACCTGCCGATTTAGTTGTTAAAAACCCTAAGCATAGAGCCACAGCGGAAAAAATTTGGAAGTTGCCAGAAGGCAGTATTCCAGCTAAGCCCGGTTATCACGCGGTTATGCAAAACCGTATGCTTAATGACGGTAAACTAAATGCTTATTGGGTAATGTGTAATAACAACATGCAAGCGGCACCGAATATCAATGAAGAAGCTATCCCTGGTTATCGTAATCCAGAAAACTTTATTGTTGTTTCTGACCCGTATCCAACAGTGACGGCACAAACTGCTGATTTAATCTTGCCAACTGCAATGTGGGTAGAAAAAGAAGGCGCGTATGGAAATGCCGAACGTCGTACTCAGTTTTGGCATCAACAAGTTAATGCGCCAGGTGAAGCTCGCTCAGATTTATGGCAATTAGTTGAGTTTTCTAAGCGTTTTAATATTGAAGAAGTATGGCCGGAAGAGCTGCTTGCTAAAAACCCAGAGTTCCGCGGTAAAACAATGTTTGATGTGCTTTACAAGAACGGCAACGTTGACAAGTTTCCAATGAGTGAATCTAAGGGCAATACCAATTTTGAAGGTGATCATTTTGGCTTTTACATTCAAAAAGGTTTATTTGAAGAATATGCCGAGTTTGGTCGAGGTCATGGCCATGATTTAGCACCCTTTGATCGTTATCACGAAGAGCGCGGACTTCGCTGGCCGGTTGTTAATGGTAAGGAAACTAAATGGCGTTATCGTGAAGGGCATGACCCGTATGTAGAAAAGGGTAGTGAAGTCCAGTTTTACGGAAAAAAAGACAATAAAGCCATTATATTTGCCTTACCGTATGAGCCTGCAGCAGAGTCGCCTGATGAAGAATATGACTTATGGTTAAGCACAGGACGTGTACTTGAACATTGGCACTCAGGCTCTATGACAGCCAGAGTACCTGAGCTTCATAAAGCATTCCCTGACGCAGTTTTATTTATCCACCCTGACGATGCTAAATCACGTGGTTTACGGCGTGGTGACGAAGTATTAATAGAGTCTCGTCGCGGTGAAGTTAAATCACGAGTAGAAACAAGGGGACGTAATAGGCCACCGAAAGGCTTGGTATTTATGCCCTGGTTCGATGCAAAACAATTGGTTAATAAATTAACCCTAGATGCTACTGATCCTTTATCTAAACAGACTGACTTTAAGAAGTGTGCTGTTAGAGTAAAAAAAGTAGTTGCTTAGAACCGATTAAATTTATGTAACCCATTAGGGGAGGTAAAAAATGAAAATATTACCATTATTAATGATAGCGGCTACTGTAGCCATTTCTGTAACTGTAACTGTAATTGCAAAGCAAGAAGTAACGACGGGTGGTTTAGATACTATTCGTGGTTTAACTAAAGTTAATGAAACTAAAAGTGCTGAAGTACTTAAGCGTGTAATTAAAGATAAAAACCCGATTAAACGTAACTATGTTCATCAACCACCTGTTATTCCTCATCAAATTCGTGGATATCGGGTCAATAAAGATAGTAACAAATGTTTAACCTGTCATAGTTGGAAATATGCGAGAGAAACAGGAGCAACCAAAATTAGCTTAACGCACTTTGAAACCCGCGACGGTAAAACATTGTCTGAAGTTTCACCGCGTCGATACTTTTGTTCTCAATGTCATGTTACTCAAACGGATGCTCCTGAGCTGGTTGACAATACATTTAAACCGGTTGAATCCTTGGGTAATGACTAAATGATGATTTTATCGAAGTGTGGTTGAGGAGATAAAAATGACAAAAGAATCAAAAATTAAAAGCTTATTGGGATATTTAAAATCTCCAAGCAGTGCGGCTTTATGGTTTATTTTAGCTATAGGGTTTGCTGGCGGAGTGGTATTTTGGGGCGGTTTTAATACTGCTCTAGAAGTGACTAATACTGAAGAGTTTTGTATTAGTTGTCATGAAATGGAAGACAATGTATATGAAGAATACAAAGAAACCATTCATTACTCAAACCGCTCAGGCGTGCGTGCAACTTGTCCTGACTGTCATGTTCCAAAAAAATGGACACATAAGATCGTTCGTAAAATTGCTGCGAGTAAAGAAGTTTGGGGCATGCTTACTGGTTTGATTGATACCAGAGAGAAGTTTCAGGAACACCGCCGCGAGTTGGCTGAACGTGAATGGAAACGAATGAAAGATAATGATTCGTTAGAATGCCGTAACTGTCATAATTTTGAATATATGGACTTTTCAGAGCAAGGTAATCGTAGTGTCAAAATGCACTCTAGTGCTTTGGCTTCAGGTGAAAAAACTTGTATTGATTGCCATAAAGGCATTGCTCATGAATTACCTGATATGAAAGGCGTTGAAAACTGGTAAAAATTGAATCTATTGCATTTATGATAAGTTAAAAATCAAAACCTCTTTGATTTTACGATTGAAGAGGTTTTTTATTAAAGAATTAAAGAATTAAAGAATTAAAGAATTAAAGAATTAAAGAATTAAAGAATTAAAGAATTAGGGAAATTGAGCTAGTGCTCATCAATAGCTGCTACTATTTTAGCTAGACCATTTTTAATTAAATAGGTGACGAATATACAGGCTTTCTTCCTGATCTATAATCGGTTGGTATGATGTGATTTTTACGTGACTTTCAATCGATAACTGCTCTGTCATCAAGGCTAAGGCCGTTGTTTTATTTACGCCAGTCAATTCTACAATTTGTCTTAGTGCTTGGCTCATAACTATATTCACTAAGTCTTCATTATTTACTTGGCTATCAGTTATTATATTCTTATTTTTTAACATTTATCTAATCCTAGCTTCAGTCAGAGCGAGATTAGATAGTAGATATATGAGCTTTTACTAACTAGTGCCATCAAGTAAAAGTATGTTTATAAATGTAACTGGCGTAGAGCAAAGTAAATTTAAAATGATTTTTTCATCACTATCGCGTCTTCATAACCAAAGCCTGTTGCGCTTGGATAATAACCAGTACGACGGCCTGTTTCGACAAAGCCACTGTTAATATACATCATTTGAGCGCTGATGTTTTTTGCTCTAACTTCAAGCCAAATAATACTATTATTGAGTTGCTTTGCTTGCTCAAAAAAGTGTTCAAGTAATGCTTTTCCGTAACTATTACCTTGTTGATCTGGGGCTACACAAATATCCATTAAAGTTGCTTCACCGGCAACATGTTCGCCTATGTAAAAACCAACCAGTTTATCATCCACTTTTAAGGCATCGCCAAAATATCGACCACCAATACAACTGATAAATGTTTTTTCATTCCAAGGGTGAGAATGACAGGCATTTTCAATGGGCATTAGCGTGTTAATGTCGTTTACAGATATTTTATGAAAGCTGAAAGTCATGAAGGAGAGAGCTCTTGCAGTTTTTGCCATAAGTTACGTTTAAGTAAAGGCGAATTTTTTAAGATACTCAGTGATGGAGTTACTAAGTGATTATGTTCATCAATTGATATCTCTTCCTGTGCACTAAAGTACCAAGTAAGTAAACCAAGGGATAACTTATTGTCGTGACAACTAACTTCACCAACAGATAACTCTAAGCTGGCTATTACATCAATAAATAAAGGCATTTTCACTAAAGAATTTAATTCTATTGCCAGATGCTTATCTTTATCTGTTACTACATCATTACCGCTTTTTTTTAACTGCCATAGGTCGATCCCCATTGCTTGCAGTTGTGAAAATTGTCTTTTGGTAATGGTCATAAAATTTATAAGGAGTCGTTGCACTAACAATGATGAATGTATGATGACAGAGTTTTATCTTAATACCAAATCAATAGATAAAAACTCTTTGCCGTTTTTGACTCTAGCGGTAAATGCTATATAAAACTATACACCTAGTGTTCTATCAAGTAGAAAAACATTATTGGAACTAAAGTATTTAGGTGAATTAATTATTAGAAGCGATTTTTTAGTAATTTATCTTTGATAATATTCAAGACGAAATTTTTATTAAAAAATATTAAATCGAATGAATTTATCGGTTAAAACTATAGAAAGGAAAATGGCAGGGGTGGAGAGATTCGAACTCCCAACCGTCGGTTTTGGAGACCGCTGTTCTACCAATTGGAACTACACCCCTGCAACGGATTCGAATTATACCCATGCAATTACAAAGGTAAAGCGCTAATGTGAAAATAAATGAAATAAACCGCTTGTTCGCTTAAATTATCTACATTGCGCTGATTTTAAAGTCAATTAACTTTCGTTATTACAAAAACGCAGTTCTTCGGGGTAAGGGAATACATCCTCAAATTTACCTGCCGCAACATTTTTCTGGCAAGCTTGCCAAAAACTTGCTTCTAGTAAATCAGCATGATGAAGTAAAAATGCATTTCTATATCTTGCATTTGCCAAAGCAAAGGTAGCTAACTCTTCAGGGAACATATCTCCGGGCGCTACAGAATACCAAGGTTCAGCCGCATATATTTGCTCTTCAGTAATAGCTTCAGGTTTCACTCTAAAGTTTACTTCATCCATATAAGTGATTTCATCGTAATCGTAAAAAATCACTCGGCCATGGCGTGTTACGCCAAAGTTTTTCAACAGCATATCGCCAGGAAATATATTAGCGGCAATTAATTGTTTAATAGCTTGACCGTAACCATACATAGCTTCATTTATTTCATCGTCATTTGCTTCGGACAAATAAATATTTAATGGGATCATTCGGCGTTCAATATAAAGGTGTTGAATAATAATCATGTCACCTTCATAGCGAATAATTGAAGATGCGACTTTATTTAACTCTTCTAACAATTCATTGGAAAAACGTTTGATAGGAAAAGCGACCTCTGAATACTCCATAGTATCAGCCATTCGCCCGACTCTATCGTGACGCTTAACCAAAAGGTATTTTCCTTTTACATCTTGCTTGGTCATGTTTTTACTTGGCGAGAACTTATCTTTAATAATTTTAAACACATAAGGATATGAGGGGAGAGTGAACACCGACATCACCATGCCCTTGATTCCAGCAGCGAGTACTAATTTATCGTTGCTCTTAGATAAGTGATTGAGAAAATCTCGATAAAATTGGGTTTTACCTTGTTTGTGAAACCCTATAGCTGAATACAAATCGGCACGTGTCTTATGAGGAATTAATGTTTGCAGAAAATTGATTAATGCATGGGGATGTTGGCAATTTACAAAAAAGTAAGCGCGGGCAAAACCAAAAACTACGGCCATATTTTCATCATCAGTCAATACAGCGTCTATCGATAGACCTTTCTCGTTATCATTTAATATCGAAAATATAAAAGGGGTAACTCCTGCAGGAGATATAACGCGACCAATAATATACGCGCCTTTGTTGCGATAGAAAACAAAGTTGAGAATATCAAATTGCATTGTTTCTAATTGAAACATTGTTTTTTTTGCATTTCGACGAAAAACTTGAATTAATTGATTAACATCATTTTCAATATCAACATAGGGCACATTGAAACCTGGAGAGGTGATCATATCTTTTATGGTTTGAAATACGCCTTTTTCAGCAGGATGATAACGCGTATAAATAACGGGTGTTGGAGAACCGTCAAGACGATTAGCAGTACTTTCAACAAAAATATAATCGTTATGATAATACTTTTGCGAAAATAAATTACAAAACACTGAATTATAAAATGTTTCTGCCAATTCGGGTTGTTTATGTGAAGTTAGAATCCCCATGTAAGCCATTTTTACATTGAACCACAAGGCATCATCAAGAGTCGTTAGCTCGTAATTCTGATTGAGTGTTTTTAATGTTTCAGATACACGAAGTTCATAAAAATCAGTACGTTTTTTGGCTGCCTCTTGTACATCAGCCCATTGGCATTGTTCAAAACGATGCTTAGCTGACTGAGTTATCTCACTAAATAAATCAATGTGGTGATTAAAACCCTCAAGAATAGTACGTGCGATTGCATGGGAAAATTTTTTCATAAGTATTTTCAGTTAATAATTTTCTAATGATTTCAGCATACGACATATTTAGATAATGGGGTGATAAAGTTACGAATATGATGATTATCACCCAGCTTAATAATCATCAAGTTTATATTTACTGATTACTTCTTGCCTTGTTATCGGTATTACTTGCTATTGTTGGCGTTGGGCTCTAAAATTACGCGCTTTTTAATCTCTTAATTTATGATGGTTTGTCATGCGCGTAGCCGATTTTTCTTTTGATTTACCCGAAGAGCTTATTGCTCGATATCCGAAGTCAGATCGAACTTCAAGCCGTTTAATGTCGGTTAATGGTAACAGTGGTGAGATTACTGATCTCGGCTTTACTGATATTCTTGAACAACTTAATGCCGGCGATTTATTAATTTTTAACAATACCCGTGTAATTCCCGCCCGTATGTTTGGACAAAAAGAGAGTGGCGGAAAAATAGAAGTATTGGTTGAGAGGTTGATTGACGATAAGCGATTTCTTGCTCATATTCGCGCGAGTAAATCACCGAAGGTCGGCAATAAATTAATTTTAGAAGGTAAAGTGTCCGCCACTATGTTGGCACGCCATGGCGCATTATTTGAACTAGAAGTACATGGTGAAGAATCAGTATTATCGATACTTGATGATATTGGCCATATGCCGCTTCCCCCTTATATTGACCGTCCCGATGAAGAAAGCGATCGAGAAAGGTATCAGACGGTTTATAATGAAAAACCCGGAGCTGTTGCCGCGCCAACGGCAGGCTTACATTTCGATGAAAACTTATTGGAACAAATAAAAGCAAAGGGTGTTGAACTAGCCTTTGTTACTTTACATGTAGGTGCTGGAACTTTTCAGCCAGTAAAAGTGGATGAAATTGCAGACCATATTATGCATGCAGAATATGTTGAAGTTTCCGATGAGGTTGTTCAACAAATAGCTAAAACAAAAGCTAATGGCGGTCGCGTTATTGCGGTAGGTACCACTTCAGTTCGTTCTATTGAAAGCGCAGCCAAATCAGCGAAAGAAAAAGGAACGGTGTTAACCGAGTTTTATGGTGATACTGATATTTTCATTACACCAGGTTATGAGTTTCAGGTCATCGATGCATTGCTCACTAATTTTCACTTGTCAGAATCGACCTTATTGATGTTAGTTAGTGCCTTTTCTGGATATGAACACATGATGACGGCGTACCAACATGCCGTTAACGAAAAATATCGATTTTTTAGTTATGGTGATGCAATGTTCCTCACTAAGAAAACATTAACTGAATAATGTTGTGTAATGAGGTTTGTTTTCCTTTCACAGCTTGAAAATAAAATATATTAAATTGTAAATTAATATCCGCTAGCCTGTTTCGCTAGCTGGATTGGAGAAAACAAAAATGACAGAAAACCTAACAAAAACAGCAAAAAAGAAAATGACATATACTTTGCTTAATACCGATGGCAAAGCACGTCGTGGTCGCTTAACGTTCGATCGTGGCACGGTAGAAACTCCCGCTTTTATGCCTGTAGGAACTTACGGTACCGTGAAAGGCATGAAGACTGAAGAAGTTGAAGCGACAGGCGCTGAAATAATTTTAGGTAATACTTTCCATTTGATGCTTCGTCCTGGTACTGAAGTCGTTGAACAGTTTGGTGGTTTGCATGACTTTATTAACTGGCAAAAACCTATTCTTACTGACTCTGGTGGTTTCCAAGTATTCAGTTTAGGTAATATGCGTAAAATTACCGAAGAAGGTGTGAAATTCAGCTCACCCATAAACGGTGACAAAATCATGCTTACTCCTGAGCGTTCAATGGAAGTGCAACGTAGCTTAGGCTCTGATGTAGTGATGATTTTTGACGAATGTACGCCTTACCCTGCCTCACACGAAGAATCGCAGAGCTCAATGGAGTTATCATTGCGTTGGGCACAGCGATCAAAAGACGCGCATGGCGACAATCCTTCCGCACTTTTTGGTATCGTGCAAGGCGGCATGTATGAAGATTTACGTGAAGTCTCTATCAAAGGCTTAAAAGCCATAGAATTTGACGGTTATGCTATTGGTGGCTTATCGGTCGGAGAGCCCAAAGAAGACATGATTCGTATTCTAGATCATACTGCTCCCTTGATTCCTGATAACAAGCCCCGATATCTGATGGGGGTTGGTAAACCTGAAGACTTAGTTGAAGGTGTTCGACGCGGTATCGATATGTTCGATTGCGTTATGCCTACTCGAAACGCACGTAATGGGCACTTATTCGTGACTAACGGTGTTATAAAAATTCGTAATGCTAGCCATAAAACAGATACGGGCCCATTAGACAGTGAATGTGACTGTTACACCTGTAAAAATTATTCACGTGCTTATTTACATCATTTAGATAAGTGTAATGAAATACTTGGTTCACAATTAAATACCCTACATAACTTACACTTTTACCAACGTGTTATGAAAGGTTTGCGTGAAGCCATCGAGCAAGGTAAATTAGACGACTTTGTAAGTGAGTTTTACGCACTACGCGATTTACCTGTTCCAGAATTAAAATAGAAATTTATCCATTTATTAACAATAAAAATCAGAGGAAATTATGAGTTTATTTATCAGTGAAGCACACGCAGCAGCCGGCCCAGCACAAGGTGCAGATGGCACTTCAATGTTGATCATGTTAGCCGTATTCGGTTTAGTTTTTTACTTTATGATCTATCGTCCACAAGCTAAGCGTGTGAAAGAGCATAAAGGTTTAATGTCTGATTTATCAAAAGGTGATGAAGTATTAACCCAAGGTGGCATTGTCGGTAAAATTGTTAAAGTTTCCGATGAAAAAGATTTTATCGTAGTTAGTGTTGCTGAAGGTACTGAAGTTGTTCTTCAAAAAGCGGCAATTAATGCTGTTTTGCCTAAAGGCACAATGAAGTCATTATAATTGTAAGTACTTGTAGGTCGGTTATGCGCTTAAGCTATTTGGCACCGTTACTGACCTACAGCAACTTAAAATAAAGTTAATAAAAAGGATGAACTTGTGTTAAACAAATACCCCTTATGGAAAACACTGATGGTGCTATTTATAGTAGCCTTTGGTGCTTTATATGCTTTACCTAATATATACGGTAAAGATCCAGCGGTACAAATCTCAGGCTTACGTGGGGTGGAAGTCAATCTTGCATCACTTGATAACGTAAAAAATCAATTGAGTGCCGGCAATATCTCATATTTGAGTCTAGTACTCGAGAAAAACCAGTTATTAGTACGTTTTACTGATACAGAGCAACAACTTCGTGCCCGTGATTTACTTGATGAAAACCTTGGTGACAAATACTCGGTTGCCTTGAATCTAACACCTGCAACACCAGATTGGTTAGCAAGTGTTGGTGGTACGCCAATGAAGTTAGGTTTAGATTTAAGTGGTGGTGTTAGTTTCCTAATGGAAGTTAATATGACCGAAGCCATTGTTAAAGCACAAGACGCTTTAGTTGGCGATTTTCGTACGGATTTACGTGGAGAAAAAATTCGTTATCGTAGTGTGAAAAAAGCAAATGATTCAATCAATGTGCAATTTCGCAATGCAGAAGATTTAACGGCCGCTCATGATTTTTTGAAAAAACGCTATCGTGATTTCTTGATGACAGAAAATACAGATAATCTAACCTTATCTGCAAAAATGACAGATCAAAAGCTTAAAGAAGTTCGCGAATATGCTCTTCAGCAAAACATTACCATCATTCGTAACCGTGTTAATGAGCTTGGTGTTGCTGAGCCACTCGTTCAGCGCCAAGGTAAAAAGCACATTATTATCGAATTACCTGGTGTTCAAGATACAGCTAAAGCAAAAGAAATTCTTAATGCTACAGCGACAATTGAATTTAGATTAGTTGATACTGAAGGCGATTTAAGTGCAGCTTTAAATGGTCGAGTTCCTGCAAGTTCTAAATTATTATATGAACGTGACGGAACACCTGTTTTATTGAAAAAACGTGTGATGTTAACAGGTGATCATATTGTTGATGCCGGTTCAGGTTTTGACGAATACAATCGTCCTGAAGTTAATATTTCTCTTGATTCTGCTGGTGGCGGAAAAATGTCAAGTGGCACAAAAAGTAATATTGGCAAGCCAATGGCTACGGTCTTTATTGAATACAAGCCTACTGATCGTGTTGACGCTAAAGGTAATACAATTTTTGAAAAAATAGAAGAAGTTATCTCAGTTGCCACCATTCAAGCGCGTTTAGGTAAAAGTTTCCGAATTACAGGAGCTGGAAGCCAAAGTGAAGCGACTAACTTGGCTTTGTTATTACGTGCAGGTGCATTAGTGGCGCCGATTCAAATTGTTGAAGAACGTACCGTTGGACCGACATTAGGTGCTGAAAACGTTAAGTTAGGCTTTCAAGCTATATTAATGGGCTTTGGTTTAGTCTTTATCTTCATGATTATTTACTATCGTGCCTTTGGTATAGTAGCAAACTTGGCACTTGGTGCTAACCTAATACTGATTGTGGGTGTAATGTCGTTAATTCCAGGGGCCGCTTTATCGTTACCTGGTATGGCGGGTATTGTCTTAACGGTTGGTATGGCGGTAGATGCAAACGTACTTATATTTGAACGTATTCGTGAAGAAATTCGTGAAGGTAAGTCGATTCAACAAGCTATTCATCAAGGGTATGATGCAGCATTTTCAACGATTATCGATGCTAATATTACCACGCTAATTGCTGCTCTTATTTTGTTTGCTGTCGGTACAGGTCCTATTAAGGGCTTCGCTATAACTTTATCTATTGGTATTCTTACGTCAATGTTCACCGCTGTTGTTGGTACTCGTACTGTCGTGAATGCTGTTTGGGGCGGAAAACGTCTCGACAAAATTTCAATTTAGGGTGTAGGTTATTATGCAAATTTTAAAATTAAAAGAAACTGTCAATTTTATGAGTTACCGCAAGGGAGCCATGATATTAAGTATTATATTAATGCTTGCTTCTGTGTTTTCATTAGCGACAAACAAGTTAAGTTTAGGTTTAGACTTTACAGGCGGTACCTTAATTGAAGTAGGCTTTGAAGATGCTGCTGATTTAGGTAAAATCCGCGAAATAATGGACGGTAATGGTTATGGAGATGCTGTTGTACAATTATATGGAAGCAGCCGCGACGTAGTTATTCGTTTAGCTGAACGCGAAGGTTTAAATGTTGAAATGCTAGGCAACCAAGTGATCAGTGCTTTAGAAAAAGGCACGGGTCAAAAAATGGATATGCGCCGTATTGAGTTTGTTGGTGGTAGTGTCGGTGATGAATTGGCAGAGCAGGGCGGCTTAGCAATGTTAACCGCATTAATCTGTATTCTGATATACGTGGCATTTCGTTTTGAATGGCGTTTTGCGTTAGGTTCAGTATTCGCGTTATTTCACGATGTATTGCTAACGCTAGGCTTATTTTCAGCGTTAAATCTCGAGTTTGATTTAACGGTACTTGCTGCAATATTAGCGGTTATCGGTTATTCACTCAATGATACTATTGTTGTCTCCGATCGTATTCGAGAGAACTTTCGTAAATTGCGAGAAGGCGGTCCAGCTGACATTATCAATGTTTCGTTGACGCAAACGCTTAGTCGTACTTTCATTACGTCGATAACGACTTTATTGGTATTAGCTGCGTTATTCTTTAGAGGTGGCGAGTTAATTCATGGTTTTGCAACAGCATTATTGTTTGGTGTCTTTGTAGGTACTTATTCATCCATCTATGTAGCAAGCTCTGTTGCATTAGCATTTGGTATTTCGAAAGAAGATTTAATACCAGAAGTTATTGAAGTTGAAGGTGCTGACCAGGAACAAATGACTCCTTAAGTTATTTGTTCTTTAAAACTAGAAACCGAGTGTATTTTTATTCTCGGTTTTTTATTGCCTAAAATTTAAGGGGAGTGGCTTAAAACACTACGGTATTAGTTATTTCGTTTTATAGTAGGCTTGAAAGTTAATAACTAAAAAATACGAAAAAGTTCGATA
>Ga0209291_1000395_pt1 | contig 41816 bp, 28 predicted proteins | sample GOMGulsemesocosm_FD_184633 | JGI IMG/M metagenome (GOLD analysis project Ga0209291, IMG submission 184633) | Methane-oxidizing microbial communities from mesocosms in the Gulf of Mexico - GOM9B Gulf of Mexico (SPAdes) (version 2) | ecosystem: Environmental > Aquatic > Marine > Cold seeps...
CTTGCATTATATGTAATTTATTGCCATCTAAGTCTCGGCAATAAGCGCCGTAGTAATTCTCGCGATACCTAAAGCCTGGGCTACCTTCATCTTTACCGCCTGCACTTAGCACTGCTTTATAAAACATATTTACTTGTGCGTTAGTGCTGGCTTGAAAAGTGATCTGGGTACCGTTGCCAAAGGTGGCTGGCTCACCGTTAAAGGGAAGCAGTACCCAAAAACAGCTTTCCCCATTGCTCCCATAACCTATTTCACCTTCGATCGTCATCGTGCGCAGCATGCCTATTTCTGCCAAAACTTGATCATAAAATTGTCCTGCAGCGGTTAAGTTATTAGTACCTAGTGTCGCGCCAAGTAGCATGTTTGCTCCTAATATTGGGGATGGCCTTCAAGTATAAGTACTATAGCGGTATGTACTTAACGGGTAAAATTTTTTTCAAGTTGTTTTGTTGAGATTTCAATTTGAATTTAGCGATGAAAGGCTGTTTCGATGATTTATGCTAACCTGGCTAAAAAAAGCACAGAGAAAACCTGAGGACTTATTCGCTATTTCCTTAAATATACAAGATGGGTACTCGCTAAAATCATCTTCCAATCCCTTATGCGCTGTTGTTCCATTGCAGATTGAAAATTATTTATGGCCATTCATTAGGGTGGTTTTATTGAGTTTAACTATAAAATGGCGGTTGAAATGACATTAAAAATAAGAAAAGTACAAGTTCAAGAAGTAGGGGCACTTTCACAACTTGCCATAGAGTCAAAAGCTTACTGGGGCTATAGTAATGATTTTTTAGAGGCATGTGCAGAGGAGTTAACGATAAGCGTAGCAGACATGGCATCAAGCGGGTTTATTTATATGCTCTGTGAATCTGATACTGAAATCATTGGTTTTTATGCCATTGAGCGTTTATCCAGGAATAAGGCTGAATTAGACGCCCTTTTTGTAAAGCCCAATCACATAGGTAAAGGAGTGGGTAAAAAACTAATGATACACGCGATAGATCAGGCTAGGAAAATGGGCTGTACTACGTTAGTCATTCAAAGTGATCCATATGCTGAAAAGTTCTATTTGGCTATGGGAGCTGTTGTACTCGGTGAGCAAGAATCAAAAAGTGTCTCTGGGCGTTATTTACCCATGATGAGTTATGCATTAGATTCTTTACGACAAGGTACTAATGGCAGCTAGTTCGTTAATAATGATAGTCAGAGCTCTCAGGAATAAAAAAGGGAGAAAAGCAGCAAAGCTCTGAAAATTTTGCGTGCATAACTGATGGCTGAGTAACTAATGTTTGCATCTTGTTCTACAATTACGTCTAATGCACTCTTAATTTAAAAGCTAAGGCTACTTATGACCAATAATGACGTGCTGCGCCGTATGCGCTATATTTTTGATTTAAGCGACTCAAAAGTAATTGAGACTTTTGCGCATGCTCAAGTGGACGTTAACCGCGAGCAGATCAGTCAGTGGTTAAAAAAAGATGACGACAGTGATTTTAAGCACTGTAAAGATATAGAACTGGCTGCCTTTCTCAATGGTTTTATCATTGTAAAGCGCGGCAAGAAAGAAGGGGTGGAAGTGGTAAACGAAACTCGTCTTAACAATAATGGTATTTTGAGAAAACTCAAAATAGCGATGAATTTACAAGGTGAAGGCGTAGAAAACTTGTTTATTAAAGCGGGCTACCCGATAAGTAAGCACGAAATAACCGCGTTTTTTCGAAAGGAAGGTCATAAGAATTACCGTTTATGTAAAGACCAAGTTTTACGTTATTTCTTGCAGGGGCTGCAAAAGGATATTCGCCCAAAAGAGACTGAGTTCAGCTGGGACGATGCTAAGCCTAAATCTGATAAGTAACTGCTAAAGGCCTTTACTCGCTTAGAGGATGGCTAAACTAATCAGCAATGAGCCTCTCATTAATTACGATGTAATTAATGAGAGGCTTTTTTTTATCCAATCAGTGAAGGTAGCCAAAGTACAATACTTGGGAAGGCGATCAGCACCGCAATGGTGAAAACATCCGCGGCAAAAAAAGGCGTTACCCCTTTAAAGACATCTTGTACTGAAATATCTTTGCGAACACCTGCAACAACAAAGCAGTTCAAGCCTATGGGGGGGGTAATCAGACAGAGCTCGCACATTTTTACGGCTATTATACCAAACCATATCGCGCAGCCGACGCCTGATACGCCAAAGGCAGAATCTGCGGCACTCACATCTACACCGCCATTTAAAGCGATAACAGCAGGGTAGGTAATAGGGAGTGTAAGCAATAACATACCTATAGCATCCATGAACATGCCAAGCACAGCGTAGGCGAGCAGAATACAAACCAAGGTAATCATCGGGGTTTGATCTAAACCGGTAATCCAATCGGAGAAAGCCGTCGGTAAATCGGCAAAGCCCAAAAAGCGCACGTAGAGTAAAACGCCCCAGATTATGGTAAAGATCATCACTGTCAGTTTTGCTGATTCAATCAAGGCATCGCGCAATGAATTCCATTTCATACCTTTGTAGAGCGCCATGATTAAGATGACAAATGCGCCTAGTGCACCTGCTTCAGTAGGCGTGCCAACCCCGCCGTAAATACAGACAATGATAATGCCTACGACAAAGAATATTGGAAAAGTACCTGGTAGAGATTCAAAACGCTGTCCCCAGCTATAGCCCTTCACCGGCGGGCCTAAATCTTTATTTACAGTGGCCATCAATATGACTAGACCTGCATAAATAAAGGCGGAGACAACCCCCGGGAGAAAGCCAGCCATCAGCAGTACACCGACATCTTGCTCAACAATAATGGCGTAAATGACCAAAATAGCAGAGGGAGGAATCAATGATGCTAGTGTGCCACCTGCGGCAACCACACCGGCTGCAAAGCTTTTTTGATAACCTACTTTTAACATCTCTGGAATGGCGATTCTGGCAAATACGGCAGCTGTTGCTACGGATGCTCCAGAGACGGCAGCAAAACCCGCTGTTGAGAAGACAGTTGCAACCCCTAAACCACCCGGTAACCAGCCGACCCAGCGTTTAGCGGCACTAAACAGAGCTTTAGTTAACCCTGCGTGATAAGCCAAATAGCCAATCAATATAAAAGTGGGAATGAGTGACAGCGATAAAGTGGTGACTTTTGAGTGCGGGATAGTTCCTGCCATTTTCATGGCAACCAATACGCCTTTTTCAAAACCCAGTTTAATACTAAATATCCAGACCAGACCTAGAAAACCGCAGGTAGCTGCAGCAAAAGCGACACGTACACCGATGACGACCAAAAACAACATAAAGCCTGAAATAATCAAACCTATATCGATAGAATCCATGGTGAGAAACCAATGGCTAATATATGACATTATAGTGCCTCCTTATCGTCAATAGAGACAGTCGCTGCTTCATTGGCCGCTTGAGTTGCAGCATCTTCAATGAGCGGCACAGCGATAGGGTCTTGAGCGTTTTCTGTAAAAGCACGAGCATAACCCCAAAGTTGCAAAACTAGGCGTACAGCGAGAACAGATAAGGCAAAGGGGATAATTAGCTTTGCAGGCCATATGGGCAGGCTGATATCCATTGAACTATCACCATTATTAAAGGCTCGTAAAAAGTGTAGGTATGAGCCATACACTAAAACAACGGTGATGATTAACATCACTAAGGTGGAGATGAATTCACTCAACCAAAGCATACGCCCTTTAATGCGTGAGACGAGAATGTCCATACGTATATGGCCACCTAAGCGTTGACAGTAGGCAATGCCGAAAAAGGCAAAGACAGCCATTGCCTGTTCAACCCAATCTATATAGCCACTGACAGGTAGTGAAAAAAGCCAACGCCCTAAGACATTAAAAACAGCGAGAAAAACCAGGAAGAAAATGGTGATTCCTCCAAGTAGTGCTAAAAATGTTTCTAACTTGAAATAGAGTCGATCAAGTTTACTTAGCGCGCTGTCATCCTGAAGTATTTCGCTACTACCAGACATAGTGACCTCTTAGAATACAAAAAAATAACGAAGAAGCCCTACCTCATTTCTGTAAAGAAAGTTGTGTAGGGCTTGGGAGGAGAGAGTCTTTATTTAGCGATCATGGAATTGACAAGATCGTATAACTCTTGTGCAGGTAATCCTTTAGCAGACATTGTGGCTATCCATTCGTCGCGTATAGGCGCTGCTGCGATTTTTTTGAACTCGGCCAGTTCAGCATCAGAAAAAGAGATCTCGTTTATGTTTTTCTCTTTTAGTAATGGGCCCCACTTGTCCATGGTTGCGCCTTGATAGCTGGCAATGTAGTGTTCAATCGCTTCATCGACAGAGCCTAATAGGGCTTGTTTGTTGCTATCACTTAATGCCGCAAGTGCATCTGAGTTGACCACAACAGGACAGTTCACAGTGCCTGGGTTTAGGTTGGAAGTCCACCATTTGGCAGCTGCTGTAGTACCAAATGCCATGTGTGCATGTGGAGCAAAAGCGACAGCAGATACAACCCCTGAGTCAAGTGCAGTACGCACTTCTGTGGCCGTTACTGAAGTGGGAACAGCTTTGATGCTTGCTAGTGCTTTACCAATACCACCGGTTGCACGAACACGCATACCGGCAAAGTCAGAAACTTTTGCGGGCGCGTCACCCACACCGATAATATTGTATTGTGGCAGTGGAGATGGCATTAATAGTGTGGCATTCCAACGCTGTAAATCTTTAATAACCGCCGGGTGCTGGTACAGAGCCATGGAAATTTTAGCTTCCTGTTCAAGGCTTGATACGCCTAGGAAAGGGAGCTCCATAACAGTGATGCTGGGATTTTTATCACGATGGTAACCTGCACAGAACTGTGCCATTTCAAAAGCGCCGATTGAAATACCGTCCAAGTTCTCTTTGTTTTTCGATAACCCGCCATAGGAGAGCTTTAGTTTGAAATCACCATTGGTCTTTTGTTCTACTAATTGCGCTAACTTCTCAACGTGCTCGGTAAATGCACGAGGTTTACCCCACAATGAAACATTCCATTGCGTCGCTGCACTTAACTGTAGAGACATAGAGCCTAAGATAATGGCGGAGCTGATCGCTAATTTGTTGAACTTCATAATAATTCCTTCTTTTATTGTTTTAGAGAATGATTCTACGTAATGAATGTTTAATGTCCAGTGCTTCATCCAAAGAAAATCAGATACATACAAAAATGAGATATTGTATGTAGACAGTCTTTGCCATAATGGCGCCTGATCAATAAAAGTATTTCCCTGCCGATAATTCTCTTGAGGAATTTGTCCCTGAGTCTGCTTTTGATGATGTAGAAGAGTATAGTAGTCGGGGTTAGGGAGCATGCGATTAAGTCCAAAAACGCCTCTGGCGTACAGGATTTTCGTGATCGAGGCAATGCTTGCAGGCGGGCTGGTTGCCCGGCGAAAAGCATTAACAAAGAGCACTGAATATCCTGTACGCCCCACAGGGTGGATATCTAAGAGGCCATCTCCTTTGTCAGAAAGCTTGTAAAGGACTGGCCATTCACTGCGTTTTCTTAGCAGTGATATGACCTCTTAGACTTAGGTTACAAAAAGCACAGAGAAGATTTGGGGACTTAATCGCATGTTCCTTATTATTAAACTTTAATTTGCATAATTGCGGATTATTTTAAGTAGCAATTTCAACGAGATAAACGAATGAATAAATCAATATTACTGGCTTTAGGTTTAGTGGTTGCACTGGGATTGTGGATGAGCTCCGGTGGCGATGGTAAAGCGAGTGAGCAAAGCGCTAAAAAGGACGATAAAGCAGCAAAACCACTGATGAAAGTGAGTGTTGTTGATTCAAGTATTGAATCAGTACAGCGATTTGTCACAGTGCAAGGGCAAGTCGAAGCGAACCGTTCAGTGGATATTAAAGTTGAAATTGATGGCCGAGTGTCCGAATTATCAGTGGATGAAGGGCAGCGTATAGAGAGTAATGCATCTATTCTTAAGCTCTCAGCAGATTATCGTTTGAAGCAACTGTCCCAAGCGAAGGCCGTATTGAGACAAGCTAATAGTGATTACTCAGCTAGTCGTAAGTTGAAGAAACGTGGCCTACTTGCCAACAACAAATTAATTGCAGATCAAGCCTCAGTGCAAACAGCGAAAGCGCAGTTGGCGATTATCCAACACGAAGTAGATAGCACTCAGTTACTGGCACCCTTTGCCGGCGTGCTCAATTCACGTATCGTCGAGATGGGCGACTATCTACAAAAGGGTAATGTGGTTGGTACGTTAGTTGATGACAGCGTGTTAAAAGTGACTGGGCAAGTTCCACAACAAAATGTGGGAGATCTTAAAATAAATGAAGCGGTGCAAATTAACCTAAGCAATGGTTTGAGTGCACTAGGTAACCTTGCCTTTATTTCTCGTGTGGCTGATCCCGTCACGCGCAGTTATCGTGTTGAGGTGACGCTTGAAAATCCGGAACTCAAACGTTTGATCGGTTTAACGGCTTCTTTAAAGCTGCCTTTAGGCGTCGAACAGGGGCATTTACTCCCTAACTCAGTATTAGGTCTAGGTAGCTCTGGCGATCTTGAAGTAAAGCTACTCAATGATGAAAATCAGGTCACTACGGCCACTGTTACAGTGATTCGCACTGATAAAGCTGGCTTTTGGTTGAGTGGGCTTGGCAGTGAAGTTACGGTGATCAGTGAAGGTAAAGACTTTGTTAGTGAGAATGAAACGGTCGACCCTGTCAAAGATTCCGCGCTAACCATTACTAACAAAAATGATAGCGCTAAAGTATTAGCTGCTAAGGAGTAGGTCAATGGTCAGTGCAGTTATTGGTGCGGCCATAGACAGGTCTCGCACTATTATTTTTATTTTGCTGTTTATCTTAATTAGCGGTTATGGTGCTTATAAAGCTATCCCAAAAGAAGCTGATCCAGATGTCGCTATCCCAATTATTTATGTTTCCATCCCATTTGATGGTATATCTCCCGATGATGCGGTGCGCTTATTGGTGCGACCGATGGAAAAAGAACTTAAATCCATCGAGGGGATAAAAGAGCTGCGCTCAAAGGGTTCTGAAGGTCACGCTTCAGTCACCCTAGAGTTTGAGGCGGGGTTTGACTCTGAAAAAGCCATGGTTGATGTACGCGAAGCGGTTGATACAGCCAAAACTAATTTACCTGCCGATGCGGATGAACCGAGTATCAACGAGGTAAATGTCGCGCTGTTCCCCGTGTTAAATATTTCGCTCTCAGGCAATATTTCAGAACGCATTAAGCTGCAAGCCGCAAAAGATTTGAAAGATGAAATTGAAGGAGTCGAAGGCGTACTTAAAGTCGAAATTGGCGGTGAGCGTGAAGAGCTAATGGAAATTGTGGTTGAGCCACAAGCTTTGGAGACTTATCAGCTAGATTTCTCATCGATTATCAATACCGTTTCTTTGAATAATCGCCTAGTCGCCGCTGGAGCCGTCGATTCCGGTAATGGCCGACAAGTGCTTAAAGTACCGGGTGTCGTTGAAAACATTGACGATATGCTGGCAATGCCGATTAAAACTTCGAACGGGACTGTGGTAACACTGAACGATGTGGCAAAAATCAGGCTCACTTATAAAGATTCTGAAGGATATGCGCGTGTTAACGGCGAGTCAGCTTTAGTATTGGAGGTCACCAAGCAAGTTGGCGCCAATATTATTGATACAATCGAAGAGGTGCAGAGCATCGTGGCGCAGCGCCAAAAGGCCTGGCCTAGCGCACTTAAATACGACTACATTTTAGATCAATCTATCCAAATACGTACCATGCTGAGCGATTTGATGAACAACGTGCTCAGCGGTGTAATATTGGTGATGCTGGTGGTGTTAGCTGCAATGGGGATGCGCGCTTCGCTATTAGTAGGTTTGGCTATTCCCGGGTCGTTCTTAGCCAGTTTAATGGTATTGAATGCGATAGGTTTTACCTTAAATATCGTGGTGTTATTCAGTCTCATCTTGGTAGTGGGTATGTTGGTTGATGGCGCTATTGTTGTCACTGAACTAGCTGAGCGCCGCCAAAAGCAGGGCCTGTCTGCAAAAGAGGCTTTTAAATATGCCGCTACACGTATGGCCTGGCCGGTAATTGCAGGTACAGCCACGACGCTCGTAGTATTTATGCCGTTGATGTTCTGGCCAGGGGTTATCGGTCAGTTTATGAAATACTTGCCGGCCACTGTGCTGGTCTGTCTCACTGCTTCATTATTTATGGCACTTATCTTTATTCCTGTTCTAGGGGCAATAACAGGTTCTAAAAATCGATTGATTGAAGATGATGAAGGCGAGTATGAAGTACCGGAAGGACGTTTTAATGCAGGCTACCGATCAGTATTAGGCTTAGCGCTGCGCTCTCCTTTTATTACGCTTATTATCACTCTCATATTTGTTGGTTGTACCGGTGTAGCCTATTCCAAATTTGGCAAAGGCGTTGAATTTTTCCCCGATGTTGAACCCGATATGGTATTGATTAACTTACATGCAAGGGGCGAGTTGTCCGTTGATGATAAAGATAAGCTATTGAGAAAAGTCGAAGCGAAAGTCAGCCCTATAGCCGGCTATAAATCGATCTATGCCAAAAGTTTTGACAAGAATGAAGGCGAAGATATTGTTGCGGTTATCCAGTTTCAGTTAGATGACTGGGATGTACGCAAGACGGCGACGCAAATATTACAGCAAATGAGTGATATCACTAAAGATATCCCGGGGATAGTAGTAGAAACTCGCAAAGGTGAAAGCGGGCCTTCATCCGGGAAACCTTTCCAGCTGCATGTCTCGGGTATTCATGGGGATAAAATCTTCCAAGCAGTGACCGATATTCGTCAAAGTATGAAGCAGGCGGGTGGCTTTGTCGGCGTTGAAGATGACAGACCACTACCGGGGATTGAGTGGCGTATTATCGTTAATCGTGAAGAAGCTGCTCGTTATGGTGCAAGTGTTGCTGCTGTAGGAGAGGCGGTAAAAATGATCACCAACGGGATCAAGCTGACGGATTATCGCCCGGAAACGGCCGATGATGAGGTAGATATTATCTTGCGTTTCCCGAAAGAGAAGCGCAATTTAGATCAGTTAATGCAAATGCAGCTGTTAACGTCGAGTGGTTTAGTGCCATTAAGCAACTTTGTGGATCTAGTGCCAGGCGCTAAAACGGGTTCAATAAACCGTACAGATACTAGACGCGTCATTACCATTCAGGCAGAAGTGGAAGAAGGCGTATTAGTTAACGATAAAGTGAAAGAAATGGAGAAAGCGCTCGCTGCCATCAAATTTGATCCGCAAATTAGAATCGAGTTTAAAGGCGAAGATGAGCAGCAAAAAGAGACTGGCGAATTTTTGGCCAGTGCTTTTTCTATCGCTATTTTCATGATGTTTTTAATTTTGGTCACGCAATTTAACAATATTTATCAAGCTTTTTTAGTGCTCTCAGCCATTATATTTTCAACCGCTGGTGTGTTGTTAGGATTGATGATTACCGCGCAACCTTTTGGTATTGTTATGGGCGGTGTCGGCATTATTGCACTTGCTGGTATTGTGGTGAATAACAATATTGTCTTGATTGATTGCTATAACGATTTAAGAAAACATGGCTTTAGTGCATATGAGTCGGCGCTTCGCACCGGCAGTATTCGCATGCGTCCGGTATTACTGACGGCGATCACAACGGTGCTTGGGTTAATGCCAATGGTATTGGCCATGAATATCGACTTGATAAATCGGGGGGTTAGCTTTGGAGCACCGTCAACGCAATGGTGGACTCAGCTTTCAAGTACAATTGCAGGCGGGCTCACTTTTGCGACAGTACTGACACTGTTCTTAACGCCTTGTTTATTAGTAATTGGTGAAAAACAGTGGTTTAGTATTTTTCGCCGCAAGAAAGGCGCGGGTAGAATGCGCTTTTTTCGCAAGAAAAGTTTAAAACAAGAGCCAAGTTTGTAAACCTATATTATCGTGGGAGTCCTCTGCATAACTAACGAATGAGGATAATACAAGGTAAAAACAGGCGTTATAGAGGAGTCAGTGTGCCTCTGTTGTTGGGTATTACTGGTGTAAATGAGCAATTGAGCCTGTATTTAACGCCGTATTATCAAATGCAGTCGCTATGTAGAGATATCAGAGTTGAATTAGACAGAGCCTAAGTTATCAAGGGTTTAATCCTCTGCTTCACAAAGTGAAAACGAGCAAAGCAAGTGGGCTTTCCCCGCTGTTCTATAAGAATCCCCTTCATTGGGGATTTTTTATGCAAGCTATAAAATATTGAATTAATGACTAAATAATCATGCCTTAAGAGCCTGTTAATTCGCTATAATGCTGTAGTTAGTTTCCATCAAGAACTCGTTAATCTGTAATCTACAATTTAGGTAAAGAAAATTTATGATTAGGCACTCAATCGCTCTTTTTTTGATGACGTTAAGTAGTTCGGTATTAGCGAGCATAAAGGATCTTTTTAAAGACGAAAATGGCAGTACTAACTGGCAGCATCTAGCGAATTGGACCAGTGGTACTTTAATAATTATATTGGCCGTCGTTATCATAAGCTTGATTGTCGCGCACAGAAGGCTGCGTAAATACAATCGTCAGTTGCATAGCGTTCGCGCTGAATTAGAAGATAGGGTGATTGAACGTACAGCAACTTTGGACAATGCAAACCAGCAGCTAACCCATTCAAATAAACTATTAGAAGTTGAAGTTGATCAGCACCTAAATACCAGTCAGCAGCTGAGCAGTTCAGAGTCTTATATCAAAAACATACTGGCTTCCATGCCGCTAGTACTCGTCAGTATCGATGCCAAAGGTCTCGTGACTCAGTGGAATCGAAAAGCAGAAGAATTATCGGGCATAGCAGCTACATCTGCTATCGGTAATAACTTGTGGGAAGTCTACCCTGAGATAGTATTGACTTGGGAGCAAGTCACTAGGGTGATAGAGCAGGGTGAGGGCTTTACCTACCCGCATCGCCAGCGCGGTATTCATTTTTACGATGTCACTTTGTACCCGTTACGAGGCGCAGATAAACAAGGTGTCGTTATACTGGTTAATGATGTATCCAAACAAAAACAAGCAGAGAATATGTTAGTTCACAACGAAAAAATAGCTTCGATGACCGAGCTAGCTTCTGCTATGGCGCATGATATCAATACGCCACTGCAGGGAATGCTATTAGATTTACAAAGCTTTCAGCAGCTGTTGTCTAAACAAAGCGGGAGCGAAATAGTCGGCCAACAAGATGTTAAACTGCTTAATGACCTATTGACTGATGCATCTACAAGGGCTGAAACAGTGGCTAATATCGTGAAGAACTTACTGAGTTTCTCACGCGGGCGTAACGAGAAAAAACAAGCGCAGCAAGTGACGGTATTATTGGATAATGCGGTAATGCTCGCCAACGATATGTTGGTGCTACCCGGTGATATGCAGTTTAATAAAATAGAGATTAAAAAACGCTACCAGCCAGAATTACCGCCCTTAAATTGCTATGCGACCGAGTTACAGCAAGTTTTTTTAAATCTTATTAGGCACGCTTGTTATGCACTTGAAAACATTACTGATAACAAGCAACCAGAAATAAGTATTAGTGTCGCACTAGAGGTCGATAGCCTTTGGATCTGCTTATCCCATAATGGGGCTATTTTGTCTGATGATGAGCAGACGACTATTTTTGAGCCCTCCTTAAGTGTGATTTTACCGCAACGCGATGTGGATTCGCAAAAGCGTTTATCTTTCTCTAACTTTATCGTTACTGAGCAGCATCAAGGGCAAATGGCGGTGACTTCAGATCAAGAGCATGGCACCAAGTTTCATATTCAGCTAATGCTGGATGAGCAAAATACAGAGTATCATTAAGTAACAATGCGCTTTGAAGAAGTCTACCATCAGAGTCAGTCAATCGCTAAAAGCGCACAGCATCGACAGTTGTTGTGGCTCAGCGGCGAGGCTAATTGGTGTTATACACAGCTTCAGAATATAGCGCCTTTACTACTGCGTACTAACAGTGTTGGAGTGTTTAGCAGAGCGTTAAATACCCAGCTTAATTTGTGTCGGCAACAAATCACCAATAAAGAATGTCAGCGTCTTCTCGGTCAAGAGGTTGATACACTGGTTTACGATGCTTTCAGTGGTTTTAATCCTGATAGTCTATCGCTGATCAGTGGAACCTTGGTTGCCGGTGGCGTCTTTGTGCTAGTTACGCCTGCTGCAGATCAATGGGCGCAGTGGAATGACCCAGAGTTAGATAAACTATGGGTACAACCCTTTAATAGAGAGGATGTTCAAAGGTATTTTCTCAATTGGGTGCTCTCCTCATTACAGCAAGATAAGCATCTTATTCAATACGCCCAGCAGAGTTTTAGCCAAATTATCCAGGGAGAAACGCGCGTAACTCCCGCTGCTTTTAATACCCAAGCTTTGCAAGAACAACAAGCACTGGTTAAAGAGTGTGCCGATAGCTTATTGGCAAAAATGGAGACTAGTGTCGTATTGACAGCGGCTAGGGGGCGTGGGAAATCAGCAGCCTTAGGCCTACTAATCAATGAGATAGCTTCAAAACGTAACATTTTTTTAACCGCCAGTGACTCCCATGCAGTGCAACAAGTGCAGAGGTTCGCTAATAGCGATATTCATTTCTACACTGTGCAGCAGCTATTATCAGGTGACATAAGCGTCTCTTCGCAAGCCGTCCTGATCGTAGATGAAGCGGCCTCCATCAGTGTTGATGTTTTATTGAAGCTTTCATGTCAGTTTTCGCAGTGTGTATTCAGCACGACTACGGATGGGTATGAAGGGACGGGGCAAGGTTTTAAGTTACGTTTTTTAAAATATTTAGCACAAACAAGCAAGCATTGCCTTTTTTTTGAGCTAACTAGACCGATGCGCTGGGCACCCAATGATCCACTTGAAAATTGGCTCAATCAAACCATGCTATTGAAAGCCTGTGAGCAATCTCCAGCAAGTAATCATCTAGAAAACAACTATCAAATCGATAAAATTGAGCCACAGCTGTTACTTGATTCGCCCCATTTGATGGAGCAGTTATATACACTATTGGCACAAGCACACTATAGAACCACACCGAGCGATTTGCGCATCATACTTGATAGCCCGAATATGCATCTGTGGATTACAAGATTAAACCATGAAATTGTCGCTGTTTGCCTGCTAGCTGAAGAAGGTCCAATTAATAGGTTTGAGATAGATGATCAAGGCCTTGATGGTGAGGCGTTAATCGCCGCTATTTACCGTGGTCTGCGCCGCCCCAGAGGGAATTTAATTCCACAAGTACTGATTGCCCAAGAAGGTGAAGCGACAGCGGGTCATCTGAAATTTGGAAGAATTGTACGTATAGCAACAGCACATTCACAACGACGAAAATCATTGGCGAGTCAGTTATTAGAGCGCGTTGCTGTTTGGGCGCAAGTTAACAGCGTTGATTATTTAGGTGCTAATTTTTCAATTGAACAAGATTTATTAGGATTTTGGCAGTGCTCAGGTTTTTCGCTGGTGCGATTTGGTCATCAACAAGATAGAGTAACTGCCAGTTACAATGCGCTTGTGCTTAGAGCGATAGGGGTGAACAGCACACTGCTAAAGCATTTAACCCAGACCTTTCATTACAAACTTGCATACCAACAAAAGCGTTTATCCGACTTGCCAGTGATTACTCATCCAATAATGAGGCAACAACCTAGGGGCTGTTTTGAGAAGTACCTTTTGGATCACCCTGAATACCTCGTTTGGGGTAAAGCGCAATTGCACTGTTTTGCTTACTTTTATCGGCCATTAGAATCTATAGGGTATATTGCAGAGTTATTGTTAAAAACACAGGCGGCCATAGTGCAGTTAAGGCTGGCTGGGCGTGATCGGCAACTGTTGGATGATTACTTTATTAAACATCGCTCAATCGATACTCTCTGCGTACAATATTCACTGAGCGGTTATCGCTCTCTTGTGAAGGCGCTAAGAAGTGCTATGAAAGCGTGGCTTCAAACGTTAGATCAAGACGGCTTATAAGGCAGCTAATATGGATTTAAAACCCGAACATTTAAAAAAACTGGCGACAATGAAAATGCCTTTTGGCAAATATGCTGGCAGAGTGCTCGTTGATTTACCTGAGCCCTATGTTTGTTGGTTCGAGCGTAAGGGGTTTCCTGAGGGAGAGTTGGGGCAGTTACTGCAAACTTTGTATGTGGTGAAGCTCAATGGGCTAGAAGGTTTATTAAAACCGTTACGTTAAAGAACATTACTGTTATCCATCAAAATGTAATGTACACCAATAAAGCCTAAAGAGAATTGTCGTTCAGGCTTTTTTTTGTGAAAGGCAAGCTAGCCTTGTTTGTATCCAGAAATATGACCGTCGCGAGAGCGATTCAATCGTTCAAGATGAGCACGACAAGATGTGGGCGTCTGGTTATTCCAAACATCTAAATCTAGTGGTGCTCAGATTGGATGAGTGAGACGCTCACAGTAGGCCGTTGTTTCTGGATGGAAACTAGCCAAGTAGCTTCTGCTCAGTCCTCGTGCTTCGAGAGCGGCGTGTCTTTTGCTTAAAGTTAGTAGGGCTCAGTTCATGCTTATTTAAGAGCTTGTAGAAGTCGGTACGATTACGTTCAGCAATTCTGGCTGCGTGAGTCACGTTACCTTCTGTCACTTGTAGTACTTTAACGAGATAATCTCGCTCAAAGCTTGCTCTAGCCTGATTGAAAGAGGGCATCGCAGTATTATCATCACTAATCACCGCAGCGATAAGTTTCTCCGAGATAACCGGACTAGTACTGTCGATAACAACTTGCTTTACAACTTCGCCTAATTGTTTAACATTATTTGGCCAAGTAGCCTTGGCTAATAAATGTAACGCACCTGGAGATATGTTTCTCACCTTACGGTTATGCTTCAAACTGTGTTCTGCTAGAAAGTGCCTTGCTAAAAGTGGGATATCCTCGACACGCTCGCGCAGCGCAGGAATGTTCAGCGTTATTATGTTAAGTAGATAGAAAAGCTCTTTATCGAAATAGCCTTGTAACATTATTTGTTCTAAATTAGCTTTGCACGAACAGATAATGCGTAAATCACTATCACTATGCGGTGTCGCAGCAATCGCTCGCTGACAACTTTGCAAGCTGGTCAGTAATGATTGTTGTAATGGCGCTGCTAGCTTATTGATGTTGTCTAAAAAGATGGTCGCTTTAGTGTCTTTGTTGAGGTTGTTGAGCAGCTGTTCATTGAGCTGATCTTCATCTAATTTAGCACAATCAATATAGATAAAAGGTTTTTTGTCATTGGCGGCAACAGAGTGTATTGCTTTGGCAAGTAGTCTTTTACCACTACCTTTAGCGCCTTGTATCACTACGTTAATATTAGACTCGGCCACATGGTGAGCTTGATCTAATACTTTTTCCATCTCTTTGGTGCAGGTTAATATACCGCTTTTCCAATCGGTATTGTTGCGTCTTTTAGTCGATGTTAAAGCATTGCGCGCTATTTCTATTAAATGTAGACGCTCGATCGGCTTGGCAATAAATCCATAAATACCTTTTTGAGAGGCGACCAGTGCTTCTGCTAATGCTGTGCTGTGGGTCGTAATTAAAATAGGCAAAGACTGATACTGAGCTTGTGCCAATTTATATAATTTATTGCCATTGACTAGCGATAACTGAAAATTGGTAATCAATAAGTCAATTTTATTCTGTTGTAAAATAAGCAGTGCTTGATCGCCATCAGCAGTGCAAAAAACCTCGTAGTTTTGTTCTAATAAGAAGCTTTTGACTTGCTCTAAGTGCTCTTTGTCCTCATCGGCGATTAGAATGGTGGTTTTGGTCATCATTACCATATTACTCCGTGTAAAAAACTCTTATTCATAAGATCCATTTTCTTTAAATGACGTGTGATTATCAAACAATGGTATAATTGTACGTGTTGTTCCTGAACATTAACCGTCTATAAACTGAATATAAAATGAGTTTATTGTGTTGTTGTTTTTCAATTACAGCTCTCTTCACGGTTAAGTAATTTAGCAGCAAAATTAATAATGCGAATCATTCACTACAAAGCTTTATATTCTTAGTCGATAAATGGGATTAAAATATTCTTATCGCTACATTTCTTATTGAATTGTTGGCAGTATATACTCAGCTTTGAATCTTAAAATTAAGAAGTTAAAAGGTTCCTTTTTTATCAGATTTTTTTTTAAAACATTTAAACATCGTTTGATTACAAATACTATATCATAACATATTGTTTTTAAAGTATAAATTTCTTTTTGGTTTTTGTGAGTAAATGGAAAATAGAACATATATGAAAAATCAGGTTTGTGTTGTCGCTATTTCTGCGCTGCTGGCGGGATGTATTCAAACGGTAAAACCACCCACGATAGAGCTAAAGAAAAGCTACCAAAAATTTTTGAGGGGCACGGTCTATATTGAAGGCGATAACTATAATTTGCGTTTGTGTGGTACAGGTAAAGTTATCGGGCTTTTAGATCCCAATCAAAATTTAATTCCTCATATTTATTTAAATAATGAAATTATCCCGTCCGTTTACTTAGAATTTGATGCTAGGGCTGCTAATACTCTCGATTGGGAAGTGAATAAAGTCTATTTTTCTTCAAAGAAAGCGGGGAATTGTGGTGAGGAAATTGAAACACTGGATTTTCTAGTCAGTGCAGTTGATCAACATTGGCAGGCAAAAATTAAAAATAGAAACGTCGCCCTGTATAAAAAGAATATTTATACACAACTTAGCTTCGTCTCAGATATTTTAAAGTCAGATCAATGGAAGGCTAAAATACTGCTTCCCCATGGAATTCGCTATAACTTGGACTTGCAGCTCAATGAAAAGCCTTGTATCGACGACCAAGATCAATGGTACAGTTTGAGTGCCAACTTAAAGTTGAACGGTGAAAAGTTAAAGGGCTGTGCTCGAACGGGTGCGAGTGTCGAAAACTTTAACAGTGGTAAATTTAGCAATCATTTAAGTCCGGCTGATGCGTTTATTGTATTGAATTTAAATACTGATAATAGCGCAACCTTGATTCTTGATTATCGTAATGGTCACCCTATGTTGGTTAATAATGGGCATTGGAAGATGCTTGAAAATCAAGTGATTGCCGTGAAATTAAAGGCATTGGATGATAACTTGCAAGACACGCTCATGTTATTTCAAGTATATGACTCAAAAGAGCTTAGGTTAAAAAGTTTTTCTGAACTGCTTGGGAAAGTCGGGTTAAAGTTATTACCTATTGAATAAGAAGTATCAACAATCTGAAACGCTTTAGCCACATACAACAGCTCTGGAGTTCGGTGAGCTAAGGAAGCAGCGAACAAGTCCCAGACGCCTCTGGCGCACAGGATAGTTTGTGATTGAGGCAATGGTTACAGGCGGGCTGGTTACCCGGCGAGAACCATTAACAAAGGGCACGAACTATTCTGTACGCCTTGAAGGGTGGATCTCTAAGCGGTCAACAGAGATGAAATCTTGTTTCATCTAGTTTCTTTGTCAGAGCGCTCATCAAGGGCTCGCCATTCCCTTCGCATTCATCCGTTCCTTATCTGTTCTCGTTCTCTTTATTCTCAATACTTTCTATTTCTTTAATGAGAAGCTCTCTAGCTGCATCAATTTTGTCCAGTTCAACCGGGTTAGGTCTCTCGCGGTTTTTAATCTCTCGCACTATTTTTCGGTGAGTCTGAACTATCTCTTCTCGACTAGGGTTTTCGGCTAATTGGAGGATGTTTAGCGCTTGTTCTGTATCCATCTCTATTGTCGATCTAGGGTGACTGCTGACGCTACCTGCAAGAAGTTTTATAAATGGGATCAGCAGCTGTGTGAGAGCTGCTTTTCTGAAAATAGCTAAAAAAAGCAAGGGGATACCGGTAAATATCGGTAACCTTCCAGTGGCGACCAGTATAACTAGGATCACTCCTATACCTATTAATACACCTTTTAGGGCGCTAACGCCTTGTTTGGAAGTCGCTTTTTTAAACCAAAATACGATAGCCACAATAGTGCAGATAAACAAGAAAATAAAAAATGGGTTCATATATCCCTCAAATAAATAATTAGTAGCTAATGAAAAGTATGATGAGACATCTGCATAACATAACGAAGATAAGACAAGGCAAAGAATCAGCGAAATGGCGCAGTTAGTATGCCCTTATTATGGGTATTACGGGTGTAAATGAGCATGTTGAGCCGAATTCTAACGCCGTCTTATCAAGTGCAGTCGTTATGCTGAGGTCTTGTTATGTTAGATCTCTCTTCGAAACGGGTGTTCTGTGGGCCTTGATATATATGAAGAAATTATAGTTCTATTGTTATGCAGTAGCCACAAATATAAAATATAACGGCAGTTAGCTGAGATGAATTAGGTGGACCCTACATCATAAAGGGTTTGTTTTGCGCGCTATCATGCGTAATTTTATGAGCGTTATTTATCTCAGGAGCTTTGTTATAAGTGCATCTTTAGTGTCTTTAATATGCCAGTATAGTGCATTATTAACAAGTAATTTGATTGCACTAAGCCACCACTGGCGTTCTGTTTTTTTGTAGTGCATTATCATAGATCGATCCATGTCATTTAAATTCTAGGTTTTGAAGTTTGAAAAAAATATTAGAGCTATTGTTAATGCTCGGTGTGCTGTTTTCGCCCATGGTAAGTGCGCAAAAACAAATGATTTCGTTAGGAACAGGCGGTGAAACAGGGGTGTATTACCCTACTGGCGGAGGCATCTGTCGAATCGTCAATAAATTGCGGGCCAAGCAGGGCTTTCGCTGTGTATTGGAGGCGACGGATGGTTCTGTGTCTAATATTACTCGGGTGCTTGATAGGAGTTTGGATTTGGGAATAGCCCAGTCGAACTGGATCTATAAAAGCTATCATGAGGTCCTCGGTGACGATGTTGAGATCTACGAGCCGAAGTCGGATAAAGGAGAGCAGTTACGTACCTTATTGGTACTGTACCCTGAGTATTTTACTGTGCTAGTACCTAAAGATTCGGGTATACAGAGTTTTGATGATATTAAAGGCAAGCGCATTAGTATTGGTGCCGTAGGTTCTGGGTCGCGGGCAACAATGAACGACCTGTTGCAAAAGAAGAATTGGCAGTATCAAGATTTTGCTCAAGTACTCAGTTTAGATGCGACAGAGCAAGCCAGTGCTCTGTGTGAGGGGCGTATTGATGTCATGATTTATACGGTCGGGCATCCATCAGGTGCTGCGCGTGAGGCGACAGATGATTGTGATAGTCGTTTGATCAGTGTCCAAGGAGCTGAAATAGAGCAGTTGTTGGCAGAAAATACCTACTATGGCTGGGCTAAGATTCCAGGGGCTATTTATCGGGGTAATGTGAAATCAGTACCGACTTTTGGTGTCAGTGCTACTTTCTTTGCCAGTGCTTCTTTGAAAGAGGAAACGGCTTATTTGTTGGTGAAAGCGGTGATTGAGCAGTTGGATGATTTTCGCGGTTTGCACCCAGCATTTTCGCGTCTCGATCCAGAGCAAATGGTAAAAGGGCCGTATGCTGCACCGCTGCACAAAGGCGCGATTCGCTACTTTAAAGAAATTGGTTTGCTGGATTAGAGAGTTATGAGGTAGTTTCCATCCAGAAACAGTCGCCTACTGCGAACGTCTCACTCACTCTTAGCACGAATGGATTTAGTTGCTTGGAATTAGTAAACGCCGGTTTCAAGTCGTGCTCATCTAGAGCGATTGAACCGTTCTCTCTATCGCCATGTTCTAGATGAGAACTAGATAGCGTTCTCAACAGTTAATCGCTGCTCAGCTTTAACTGCAAATAGCTTGATCTGAAAATGCGCACCCTTATTTGCCGCAAGGCAGTATATCTCACCTTTTAATAGGTGATGCACTAAGTTGTAGCAGATATGCATGCCTAATCCGCTGCAGCCGATGCTGCGTTTGCTGGTGGCGAAAGGTTCAAAGACATTACCCATCCACTGTGCATCTAATCCCAGTCCATCATCCTTATAATCAATCGTAATATCGTCGTTAAAATCGCTGACGGTGATAGAGATATTGATCTTCTCTCGCGTCGATATTCGCGCATGTATTAGCGAGTTTATAACGAGATTGTTCATGATTTGATAATAACTGCCGGGGTAACTGTCCAAGTAAATACCCGAATCGCATTGGATAGAAACAACGGCATTACTATTTCTAAGCTTGGGCTTTAACGACAGAATTATTTCTTCTAAGTAGCTTTTAAGGTTAAAGATGCGTCGTTTTTGTGATGCTTGATCAACTGAAACTTGTTTGAAAGCTGTGACTAAGCTCGCGGCGCGCGCTAAGTTTTGGCAAATTAATTGGCTACTCTCTAAAGTGATTTCTGCCAGCTCTCCGCTATATTGTTGCGCCTGTTGTTCTAAATATGAAGCGGCAGTATAGCCGATGCCAAGTGGAGTGCTTATTTCATGGGCAACACCTGCGACTAAATTACCTAAAGAAGCCATTTTTTGCGATTCAATCAATTGAGACTGAGTTTTTTGTAAATTATCTAAACTGCTTTGAAGTTCGTGATTAGTACTCGCTAATTGTTTTGTGCGCTCTTCTACTCGTTGTTCCAGTTGCGTATTCAGTTCAAAAAGCGCCTGTTCTGCTTTCTTTCTCTTATTAAAGTCACTGCGCATGTTTTGCTGCATGCTGTTTAGCGCATCTGCGACAAGCGTTAGTTCATCTGAAGACGTGGTGTTGCGGTTAAAAACTAATGGCTGGTTTAGGTTATCCAGGTTTATTTCTTTAGCATAGTGCGCCATTCGCGCTAAATGCTGGGTCACTAAATGATGAAATAAGGAGAGGATAAACAATGACACTAAAAATGTTTTCATGCCTTGGGTCAGCAAGATAAGGAGTGTTTTATCCATGAGCCTTTGCTGTAGGTTTTCTAAACTAATCACTATGTGTAAAGTACCCAGTGAATATTCTTTGTCGGCCTCTAAATGTTTTAATTGATACTCTTTCTTTTGAATTGATTGCGAACGTAATATGCCACTTTGATACTTTTCATTATAAGGGGTGATCAGGCTGACATGCTCTATGTCTCGAAGTTTCGCGATGCCATCAAGCTGAAGTTGGATTTGCTCTGGGCTTATCTCCCATAAACTGTTTTCAATGCTGGCCAGTGAGCTAGATTCGATTTGTCGTATTTGCGCATTTATATCCCCTTTTTCAAACTGATAATCAAAATACAGCTGTGACATTGTAGCGATAAGCGTAATTAAAGAACTGCAAATGATGATAGAGGTTAAAACTTTTAACGCTAGCGGGTTGCTCTTTTTATAGCTGGAGAAAAAACCCTTTAAAAGCATTGCATTATTCCTGAATGAAAGTGGTTTAGTGCACACATGATCCTAGGTTAGGCGATTGAGCGCGAAAAAGGAGTGCAAGTAATTGGTGTGCATAGGAAGCTAGAAAATTTTGTAGTCACCTTGTTGCTGATGAGAATATTTTATAGTTTTCTAGGTGCATCAAGAACTTGTGCTTTCTTTCGTGATTCAACTGCCGAGTCTAGGATGATACATGCCGAGTATATACCAGTGTTGATAATTGGGTATAGCTTGTGAATGAATGCCGCTTTAAGCGCGGAGTGTTTTCGCTAAATAACCAAGTTATAGTGGCAGTAGTTATGAGGCAAATTGGGTGCTAAATAAAGAGGGATAATCGATTTGGCGCGAAAGGATGTCTTATTGGCGCGAAGGATAGTAAAAATATCTTCCCATATGGGTATTCTTGTACCGTGGTTTGTCAGGAATGAATCATACCTTAATAAGTTTGATCTGGCCGTGCTTTATAAGACACGGTTGGATCCTTTTTAAACGTTCCATGGTTCAGCAGAACACCCTGACAAACTGAATCAAAGTTAGTTCTCTGTATGGCTTGCACTGCGTTTGTACTATTTATGGAATCATAATATAGACAAAATCTTAATGCAGATATTCAATCTATCACATAACAATAATAGGGTTCTTATGTCTATCAATAAAAATCAAGTTAAAAAACAGTTAGCCGCTGCACTTTTCACAAGTAGTGTTGCTATTGCAGCAACATTCTCAGCGTCAGTCGCTGCAGCCGATAAAACCTTTGTCACTATCGGCACAGGCGGTCAAACCGGTGTTTATTATGTCGTTGGTGGCTCTATTTGTCGCTTAGTGAATAAGAAAACTGAAGAGCACGGCATCAAATGTACTCACACAACAGGTGGGTCAGTTAAGAATATCAATGGTATTAAAGCTGGCGATTTAGACATGGGTGTTGCTCAGTCTGATTGGCAGTTCCATGCATACAATGGTACCTCACCAGAGCAGTTCCCTGAAGGGGCATACAAAGACTTACGTGCTGTATTCTCAGTACACGGCGAGCCGTTCACTGTTGTTGCACGTAAAGATTCAGGCATTAAAACGTTTGCGGATTTAAAAGGTAAGCGAGTAAACGTAGGAAGCCCTGGATCAGGACAGCTAGGAACAATGAAAGTTGTTATGGAAAAGATGGGCTGGACTATGGAAGACTTTAAATTGGCTTCTCAGCTAAAATCTTCTGAGCAAGCGCAAGCTTTGTGTGACAACAATGTAGATGCCATCATCTTTACAGCGGGCCATCCAAATGGTTCGATCAAAGAGGCAAGTACTTCATGTGACGTGTCACTGATACCTGTTCAAGGTCCTGTTATTGATAAGCTTATCGCTGATAATGCTTACTATGCGACAGCGACTGTGCCAGCTGGAATGTACAATGGTACTGATGTAGACGTTACTACCTTTGGTGTAGGCGCAACATTTGTCAGCTCTACAGCGACAAGTGAAGCGACAATGTATCATATGGTTAAGTCCGTTTTTGATAACTTCAAGCGTTTCAAGAAACTTCACCCTGCTTTCAACAACCTGAAGAAAGAAGATATGGTTGTTAATAACCTGTCTGCTCCTCTGCATGATGGTGCGGTTAAGTATTATAAAGAAGCCGGTCTAATAAAATAGTCGGTTGAATATCGGACCAGCCTGGGCTGGTCACTGAAAAACCTTAGCGGCATCCAGTGCGATGCCGCGCCCTCCCTCTGTAATAACGAGATAAAAATAATAACGAATTGCTGCTGATTTTAGAATGCCTCTGTCATTGATGTGACTTCTTTAGTGCACGGCAAGTTTGTCTTACGTACGTAATTGAGGATCTTTCATGAGTGAATTATCTCAAAATCAACAAGCCAGTAGTGCTGAGCTAGAGGAGTTAGTTGCATCCTCTGACACGGGTGGTCGAAACCCAACAGGCCCTGTTGGTACTCTACTTGCAGGTGTCGCTTTAACTTGGGCGCTTTTTCAAATTTGGATCGCATCGCCTCTGCCGTATATTATCGGTGTCGGTGTATTTAACGATACTGAGTCCCGATCTATTCATTTAGCTTTTGCTATATTTTTAGCGTTTACCGCATTTCCAGCAGGAAAAAATTCTCCTAGAGATCGTGTACCTGCGATTGACTGGGTTTTCGCGATTGTTGCTGCATCATCTGCAGCCTATTTGTATCTGTTTTATGATTCGCTATCCAGCCGTCCAGGCAATCCCAATGGTTATGATATTGCAGTTGCTTGTATTGGCATCTTATTATTGTTGATGGCCACGGTGCGCTCCTTAGGGCCGCCACTTGCTATTGTCGCGTTGGTCTTCTTGCTGTATTGCTTCGGCGGTCAGAGTATGCCGGGTATTTTGGCATGGAAAGGCGCTTCTTTTGGTGCCGTTGCTGATAATCAGTGGATTTCAACGGATGGTGTTTTTGGTGTGCCTTTAGGGGTATCAACCAAGTTTGTATTCCTGTTTGTATTATTTGGCGCGCTGCTAGATAAAGCTGGCGCGGGTAATTACTTCATTAAAATAGCTTTTGCAAGCTTAGGTCACTTACGTGGCGGTCCTGCGAAAGCAGCAGTTGTAGCCTCGGCAATGACCGGCCTTATTTCAGGGTCTTCGATTGCCAATGTGGTGACAACGGGTACTTTTACTATCCCGATGATGAAACGCGTTGGGTTTTCCGCCGAGAAGGCAGGTGCTGTTGAAGTGGCCTCTTCTGTGAATGGTCAAATCATGCCGCCTGTTATGGGTGCCGCTGCATTCTTAATGGCCACATCACTTGATATGGCTTATTTTGATGTAGTGACACATGCTTTTTTGCCGGCGATTATCTCTTACATCGCATTGGTTTATATCGTGCATTTAGAAGCCATGAAAGCTGATCTTAAAGGCCTTCCGCGTCGTAGCGAACCTAGTCCGCTATTGGTCTTTGTCTTTAAGTTTCTTGCCGGTTTTATCGCCATAGGCTTAGTCGGATTTGCTGTTTATATTGGCTTAGGTTGGCTAAAACCTGTCGCAGGCGCATCCGCAAGCTGGATTGTAGGGTTGTTGTTGCTCGCTATTTATATTTGGCTAGCAAAAAGCTGTTCACAGTATCCTGATCTTGAAATTGACGATCCTAACGCGCCGATTGTAGAGCTTCCAGAACTTGGGCCTACCGTTAAATCAGGTTTCCATTATATCTTACCGGTGATTGTATTGGTTTGGTGTTTGATGGTTGAGCGTTTATCACCTGCGTTGTCGGCTTTTTGGGCAACGGCACTAATGATCTTCATTTTGCTAACTCAGCGTCCTCTGTTTGCTTTCTTCAGAAATCGCAGCGACGTGAAAGAAAAGTTGCAGCAAGGCTTCGATGAGCTCATTGATGGTTTGATCTCTGGTGCGCGTAACATGATCGGTATCGGTATTGCGACAGCAACCGCGGGTATTATTGTTGGTTCAGTATCACTTACCGGTGTGGGTTTAGTGTTGGCTGAGCTGGTTGAGATTATGTCGATGGGCAACGTCATGTTGATGTTGATGCTTACGGCAGTGCTCAGTTTGATACTGGGCATGGGCTTGCCAACAACCGCGAACTACATTGTTGTCTCTTCCTTGCTGGCGCCCGTTATTGTGCAGTTGGGTCAGCAAAACGGCTTGATTGTTCCGTTAATCGCAGTGCACTTGTTTGTGTTCTATTTTGGGATCATGGCAGATGTCACACCGCCGGTAGGCTTGGCCTCCTTTGCGGCAGCCGCCGTATCCGGAGGAGACCCCATCAAGACAGGTTTTGTGGCGTTCTTCTATAGTTTAAGAACGGCAGCGCTACCCTTCTTATTTATTTTTAACACGGATCTGCTGCTAATCGATGTAACTTGGGCAGAGGGGATATTTGTCTTTATTGTATCTACCGTGGCTATCTTGGTATTTGCGGCATCTACGCAAGGCTATTTCTTTGCCAGAAACCGCTGGTATGAATCCGTATTGCTGCTACTCATTGCCTTTACGTTGTTTAGACCGGGTTATTGGATGGATATGGTTTCGCCGCGTTACGATGTGGTGGCGCCTGCGCAGATGGCTCAAGTGATGAAAGATACGCCTGCAGGCCAGGAGATGCGTTTTACCGTGTTAGGTGAAGGCGATGCGGGTGGTGAGCGTGAATTCGTGATTGTGTTGCCTGTGGGTGAAGGTGAGAGTGCTCAGGAGAAACTTGAGAGTTCTGGTCTGACTATTATTGAAGATAATGGAAAGTACATTGTTGACGATGTGGGATATGAAAGTGCTGCACAAACAGCAGGGCTTGATTATGATCAGCAGATCTTGAAGGCTTGGGTGCCAATTGATCACTTGCCAAAGCATTTAATGTATATACCAGCATTGTTAGCGTTGGGCTTGATTGTAGTTGTTCAGAGAAGAAGATATCGACTCGGTAAAGATGATGAGCCTAACGAGCTTTCAGCGGCGGCGAGTGAAGTATAATTCTTGATCAAATGTGCTGCCGGGTTATATTTAATTTGCCTGGCGGCTACACGGTAGGAATTGCATTTTGATTCTTGCGGTGTTTAGGGGGTATGGATGTTCAAAAAAGTATTAGTGCCTGTCGATTTGCAGGATACAGGTTTTTGTCTCAATGCGTTAAAAATTGCCTTGCGTGAGGTGAGAGCGGATGGTTGTGAGCTGCATCTTATTACGGTAGTGCCCGGTTACAATAATTCTATCGTGTCTTCTTTTTTCAGTGAAAAAGATCATAAAGAAGGGCTTAAAAGAGCCGCGCAAGCGTTGATGGATTTTGCTGCGAAAAACCTTGAAGATGATTTAAAGCCAATGCTCAAAGTACATGAAGGGTCTGCACCTGAAGAGATCAATAAGTATGTACGTAAAGAGGGTATTGACTTAGTGGTTATGCGAGCGCATCAGCGCAGTAAGATTAATGAGTTCTTGTTAGGTTCTGTTTCTGCGCGAGTAGTAGAACGGGCATACTGCTCGGTGTTTGTATTGAAAGATTGATAAAACGGCCTACGGGCCGTTTTTATTGGGCCAAGGATGGCTTTATCCTACGAAAACAAGGATGCCCAGAACCGGATGTTGTAAGCTAGCTCCCATCTTGAACGATTGAATCGCTCTTGATACGGCCATGTTTCTGGATGAAAACTACCTAGATTTTTATTCGAAAATAAATGAATAGGCAATTAGTGTCCCTTGCTCTGTCTCAATTCGGCCTTGGTAAGTGCTGCTCAAAGTGTCTAGTTTATCTTGTAGGGCTTTAAGCCAGCGGTGTTCTGGGCGAGTCTGGCCAAGTTTTCCATGGATTGCGATGCACAGTCTTTGCTCATGCGATTGGATGCCTAGCAGTAAGTTGTTGCCGTTTGCCTTGTAAATGGCTATTTCTAATAGTGTTAGTAGCAGGCTGTTGAACCATTGTTGTTCTAGGTGAATAGTTCGTGGCGTGTTATCCGCTATTTGGTAGTCAACAATCCAGTGCTCGCGCTTGGCTTGAATTAAATAGCTGTTTAATAAAGAGTCTAGTGTGTTGATAAGTTTAAGATTGCGCTGCTCGTTATTGGTAATAGGTTGTAATAGGTTGTTAAGTTTGATGATATGCGTGCATTGAGCGTTCAAATTTGTCGCTATATCGGCAATCATTGGCTTGTGGTTAAATTGCAGTAAATCGTTGGATAGCGATTGTATGGGCGCAAGACGGCTGCCCATAAACGCAGCCACTTCACTTAATGTTTGGGTTGTAAGTGGTGCTTGAATTGTTGTTGATTTGGTGGGGTTTAAGGTGTTTTTAGCGCTGAATATATCTCTAAAAGATCTTAGGGCGACAACCACAGAGGTGAGTAATCTGGAGGCTGAAAGCTCGGCTTTGCTTAAATAGTCATTTATGTCGTAATCGATAATCACTTCAGCTTCTGGGGCAAAGCCTGGATGGCCTGTTCGTAAAATGATTCTGATATCACTGTTACATAGGTCTTTGCGTATATAATTGACCAAATTTAAGCCGGCATTGTCGGTTTCCATGACGACATCGAGTAAAATCACGCATATGTCACTGTGCTCATTTAATAATAGTTTTGCTTGAGCGCTAGAACTTGCGTTGATCAGTTCGATCTCTCTGTTCTCAAATTCATAGCCGCGAAATACCATGCGAGTAATGCTGTGAATACCTTCATCATCGTCAACAACAAGCACTTTCCAAGGGGTGTTAATCATTTATTTGCTCTTATTAATTGTCGGTGGCCGGTTAATAGACATAAATTAGGCGCTGTCTAAATCATCAAGGGTAAATTCCCTATCCCTTAGGGGGGAATAAAATTACAGCGCTCAGTAATACGGCGTCAAAAATCTACTCAATAAAAAATGCATTAAGCGGTGCCTAACTCGTTTAGAGTGCTTATTTACGCCAGAATCCCTCCTGCAACAGGGATACACAGTACCCCAAAAAACGGAGTATGTTGACTCCGTTATTGCGCCTACCTTAATTTCGCTCGCTACCAATTGCGACCGCTATCTTGGGGTGCGATTTTATGGCGTTAGTTTATCTCGAAGTCTTTATTTTTTAGTCTTAATGAGCGAGTTGAGTGCTATGTAGTCCATTTATTGTGTAACGTTCTTTTTTTCTCTTTGCACAATAAGCTAAGTGCAGGGTTCTTGGTAGCTAAAATTATCGAGTAATAGTGATAGTACACTATTTTATGATGTAGGTGCCCAAAGCGTTCCAGGCTTTCAAATGCTGATTCAAATTGAGCTATTGCGGTTTGTTTGGTTGAAAAAACACTGAGGAAAATAGCATAAGTGATCTGGTATTGAGCACTGAAGTTTTCGCAACTCAATGTCTGCCAGATTTTAAATCGAGTGATCTGAGCATCAAATCTAGACTCTTGAGTTGAGTGGCGTTTTTTTTCTGTGCAATCTTCAAGGCAGTGTAAGCGCATAATTGTGCAAATAAAAACGGCTTCAGTCGCTAGATATTCGCTGGTTATTTCACTCTCTAATTGTTTGTCCCAGTATTGCATGCTTGGCCATTTAGAGTATTCGAATCTATAGAAGGCGCTAAATAACTCGGAAAATGCATGCGTACTGCTAAGGTATTTTATCGCTCGATTATTGGCTGTGGATTTGGGCGCGCGTATTGATTGGCAAGTATTGAAGATGTCTTGTATCGCCTTACGAGCGCTTTGGTGCGAGCCTGGGTTGAGTTGCTCTAGTATAGACAAGTTTTCGCTCTCTATAATGCTCAGAGGAGTGCCACAGCAAAGCTTGAGTTGTTGTTGTATGACTAAGCTTTGCACCAGTGATTTGTCGGTAGGATTTACCGGCGATTTTGTTCCAAAAACATCCTCTTGTATTAATGATTTAATAGGTTTTAGCCAGTGATACAATTTATGTTTAAGGATGAGTTCGCAGGATTTTTGATGTTTAACGCTATGTCTACTGGCAAGTATGAGGGATTTTTGCGAGAAGGTTTTTGCGGTGATTATATCCCCACTAAACCAGCAGCAGATCCAGGCAAAGTGTGCGCAGGCAAAAGCGCTGTAATAGTCATCGGGGTGAGTTTGGCAGAGTTTTAGCATATCGCTAATAATACCTGCAGCTTGTAAAGGCTGTTGTGCTTGCAGGTAAGTTTGAGTGATCTTCTGCAGTATCTTTAATTGATTAGTGCTCTGTGCTGACAAGGGCTGGTGTTTTAGTGTGTGGGGAAGACGTTTTCTGGCGTGCCTGAAGGTCTCTAGTTGCACACTAATACTCGATAGTATTTGGCTGTCATCTTTTTTTAAATCGCTTAAGTCGCAATGGTGTTGTGCACTGCGGTGCAGTAGTCGTAAGGCTTGATCTACCTGGTTAATTTCTATGAGTAAATCTGCGGCTGTGGTGCTCAAGTTTACGCTTTGCTGTTGCGATAGTGGTAGTTTTTGTAAATTGATTAACTGTTGATGGGCTGCATCAAAGTAAGCGAGCTTGATCCACAGAGAAAGTTGCTCAATTTGTAAGTCTTTTAGTCTGCTGCTTTCACTGTTTATGTGTTGATAACAATGGATGCTGAGTGTGTAAACCTTGTTTAGTAGGGCGGGTGTTAGGGTGTGAGTGTGTCTATCGAGTAATCGCTCGCTGTATTTTCTTAAGCTGTTTATTTGCGCTGGGGATAGCAGGCTTATGTTGCATAAGTCGAAATGTTTAACAGCTAAAGTGTGCGAATGCTGTGTTTGGTAATAACTTGCAATACGAAAGTGTAATTCCGTGCTGTGTTGAGCGCTTATTGTTTTATTTATTTCAGAGGCGACTTCCTGAGGGATAAACTCAATACAGGTGTCAGTGCTTTCTGCTTTGTCGATGCTAGAAATAAGTTGCTGTTGCTGTGCTGGCCACAAATAAATGCTGAGCCTAGCAATCGTATTACCACTGATTTGAGCGAGCTTTTCTATCGGAGTGGGGCTATGGAAAATTTGCTCTGTTAAGGCGCAAAGGCTAAGCAGTTGGCGGCTGAAATGACTGATATTGCCCAGTCGTGTGGCTATTTGAACGTTGAGCTGGGTGTTATCAAGCTTGCTGTGCCAGGCTTGATTGCCTACCTCTGAGATAGCTTGCGGTAGTTCACTATTCTTTTGCAGTTGCTTTCTGTACAGGCTCGGTGAGGTGTTCATCCAGCGCCTAAAGGCTTTTTGAAACGCTGATAAATTTGAAAAGCCGAGTTTGTAAGCGATTTGGCCAAAATTTAGTGCCGGCTGAGTCATTAATTGAATACAGGTCTCACGCCTGACGGTATCGTAAATACTTTGAAAGCTGGTGTCTAGTTCGCTCAGTTTACGCTGAAAAGTTCGCAGGCTCATATTGAGCTTCTCTGCCACTTGTTCTCTTCTAATAGCGAGAGTATCGCTGGATTGTACGCAGTGAATTAGTTGTCTTATTTGGTGTTTTGTCTGGGCGATAATTGCCTGTTTATGTGCACTTTTAAGCTGCAGTGAATCCGCGTATTGGCAGTGCAACTGATGCATTTCAGGGTTGGCTTCTAGGCAGTTTAAGCTCATGTATTGGCTGCTGAATACTAGCTGAGCTTGGTTTTGCGAAAATTTAACGTGTGTCGCAAGCTGTCTGTAGTGAAGCTGCTCGTCGTTGCCTTGGAAATCAAAGTGTACGCTTTTAGCGGGAATGGTTCTGCCGGTGAGCCATCGCGGCCAATTTAACAGACATGCAATAAAAAACTCAGTCACCGCTGGCGTGTTTGTGTCGAGTTCAACTTGCAGCACGCAATCTTGGTGGTGGTGAGTGATTTGTAGATGGATGCCCTCGTAAACCAGCGAGAAATAATCCCCTAGCATTTGATAGGCATCTTGCAAGGTATTGGCAGTGGACATAATAAAGCCCAGGCAGCCTAAAGTCCTGGGCTCTGTTGCTTGCGCGGCCTGTATGGGAAGTTTTGTGTTGCCAGTATCATCTATCAACTTTGTCAGTAATGCCTCGAATGCATCGATAGAGTGTCGCTGACCGGGTACGTCGATACTACTGTGCGCAATCGAGCTTCCCTCTAGCGCTTTTTCTGCACTAATGCCTTGGTGTTGAGCTAGTTGTAGCAACGCGTGGATCAATTTAGCGTTAAAGCTTGCTGTTGGCTTATTGGTTGTTGGCATAGTAGGAGGTAAGTTGCGTGTTAATTAGGCTTACATGTTAGTATTTCTGCAACAAAATTGCATTATAATGTGCCGAGAGTTTTATATTGTGTTTGTAGGTAATCGAAAAGATGACGAGAGGTGAGTTCAGTGTTGGCTAAAAAGGTGTTGTTTGTTTGCATGTTGTTACTGGCGGGTTCCGTCAGTGCGGAGGTTTTGCGGGTTGGAATGCCTGCGCCTGGTCAGGTGCCTTTTATGTGGGCAGATAAATCTGGAGCGATCACAGGGATTTATGCTGACGCACTGCGGGCGATTGCCTTTGATATGAAAATAAAGCTTAAATTTGTTCCTTTGTCACAGGCGCGTTTAAATAGATTGTTTTTAGATGGCGAAATTGATCTAGAGATCGGAGTGTCGGTTGATACTCCAGGTAGTCAGGCAATGCAGCAAGTTTCACTGTTTTCGCGTCCTTTTGGTTATGCCAATGAGGTTGTCGTCTTTGATCCAAAGTTGCGCTTCCCTGCGTTTATTTTAAAAGACCTTAAATCCAGAGAAGTAGCGGTTGTTAGAGGGGCAGCTGCACCGGATTACATAAAGCGCGAAAATTTTGCATCGCCATTGCAAATTGCCAAGCGTGTTGATCGCGGGTGGAGTGAGGTGGGCTTAATGCGAGAGGCGCCCGCCATGCACTATAAAGCGTATTTAGGTCTGAAATATAAAATATCGCTGCCATACGCTAGTTATCCGATTGGCTTTAGATTACATTCTCAGCGCGAGGCATTGCTTGTAACGTTAGATAGCAGTATTGAAAAGCTTGAAAATCAAGGGGTGTTCGAAGAGATAGTCTGTAAATATTTGTGCGGAAATTAAGCGGGATATAGAACTGTGATGATTTAGGCTTTGCCTAATTAATTTTTAATAAATGGTGCCGACACCAAGAGTCGAACTCGGGACCTACTGATTACAAGTCAGTTGCTCTACCAACTGAGCTATGTCGGCGGCACATTCATTAAATTTGTATTTGAAATGGTGCCGACACCAAGAGTCGAACTCGGGACCTACTGATTACAAGTCAGTTGCTCTACCAACTGAGCTATGTCGGCATTTCAAATACATCCCAATTAAGTGTTACAAACTAACTGCTTGTGCTCAATCGAGGGCGCAAATGATAATGGGGTATGTGACTGGTTGCAAGCAAAAGATGTTTATTTTCTAGGGTTTTTTAAAAGTATTTAAAAACTGCGCTAATTCAAAGCGGCCGCAATCAGCGCACGGGTATATTTTTCTTTTGGTTGCTCAAAAATTTGCTGGCTTTCTCCCGCTTCAATCACTTTGCCCGCGCGCATAACGAGTACTTTATGACTCATCGCTTTCACTACATGTAAATCATGGCTGATAAAAATATAGCTAAGTTGATACTTTTCCTGCAGGCGACGCAGTAGTTCGATAATTTGAATTTGAATCGTGCGATCTAGGCTAGAGGTAGGCTCATCTAGGATGATAAATTTAGGTCTTAAAATCAACGCACGGGCGATGGCTATGCGCTGGCGTTGTCCCCCTGAAAACTCATTGGGGTAACGCTCACGCCAAGCGGGTTCTATGTCTACTTCACGCATAACGTCGATAATACGTTGTTCGCGTTGTGCCTGGTCTCCCCACTGATGAATGTCTAAACCCTCGCCAATGATTTCGCCAACCGATAGTCGTGGGCTTAAGCTGCCGTAGGGATCCTGGAATACCACTTGCATTGAACGCCGGTGCTGACGCATTTCGCGGTGTGATAGCCCTTGAATTTTGTGACCTAAAAAAACAATTTCCCCCTCACTGGGAATCAGCTGTAAGACAGCTTTTGCCAAGGTCGATTTCCCCGAACCACTTTCACCGACAATACCTAAAGTTTCACCTTGTGGCAGTGAAAAGCTAATGCCGTCAACGGCTTTGAAATGATCGACAGTGCGCCTTAATATTCCCTGTTTTATAGGAAACCAAATTTTAAGTTGATCAACATCTAGAACCGACTGTTGCGCGTTAGAAGGCGCAGGTGAGCCACTAGGAGCAGCGGATAGTAAACGTTTAGTATAGGGATGAGTCGCAGAGGTAAATATAGCGACTTTGTCACCCTTTTCAACGATACGACCTGACTCCATAACCGATACTTTATCGGCAATCTTTTTTACCACACCTAAATCATGAGTGATAAAGAGTACTGCCATACCTGTTTCACGTTGCAGATCGATAATAAGCTGTAGAATCTGCTGTTGTACTGTGACATCCAAAGCGGTGGTTGGCTCATCGGCAATCAACAGTTTCGGCTTGTTCACTAGTGCCATAGCAATCATGATGCGCTGGCGCTCGCCCCCGGAAAGTTGATGCGGCAGTGCTGTAAGTTTTTGCCCGGGATCCCGAATACCGACTTTTTCTAAGTATTTTAATGCCAGAGTAGCGGCCTGTGATTTTGTGCATATTTGATGCAGTAAAATCATCTCTGTTAGTTGTTTTTGAATAGAGTGCAGAGGGTTCAAAGAGGTCATCGGTTCTTGAAATATCACACTTATTTCATTGCCGCGTAGCGCTCGTAGCGTCTTTTCGCTGGCTGTTGTTAGATCATTGTAAGTTAAATCGCTACCACACCAGTTAACCTGACCGCTGATGATTTTTAGAGGCGGACTATCTAACAGCTGCACAATGCTCATGGCGCTGACCGACTTGCCTGAACCACTCTCTCCCACTAATGCGTGAATTTCACCCGCGTGAATCGATAAGTTAAAATCAAACACGACTTGTTTAGTACTGTTGTTCGCGCTAAAACCTAAATTGAGTGCCTTAATATCCAGTAGTGGCTTGTGAGAGACGGCCATTAGTAGCTGCTCCTTGGGTCAAATGCATCACGTACTGCTTCGCCAATAAACACCAATAGCGACAGCATGAAACCAAGTATTAAAAACGAAGAGAGGCCGAGCCAGGGGGCGTGCAAATTTGCTTTGCCTTGCGCAAGAATGTCTCCTAGGGAGGCAGAGCCCGGTGGTAATCCAAAACCTAAGAAATCCAGCGACGTTAAAATAGTCACAGAGCCTGATAAGGTAAATGGCATAAACGTAAGGGTAGCGACCATCGCGTTAGGGAGAATGTGCTTAAACATCAAGCGCGAATCACTCATCCCTAGCGCTCGGGCTGCTTGCACGTATTCTAAATTACGCCCACGTAGAAATTCAGCGCGCACCACGCCAACAAAGCCCATCCAAGAAAATAATAAGACAAAGAGTAATAGCCAACCGATACTCGGCGTAATGACACTGAGCATAATAATGAGGATAAACAGTGAGGGCATACTGCTCCAAATCTCAATAATACGCTGGAAAAACAAATCGACCTTACCGCCGTAGAAACCTTGTACGGCCCCTGCTGCCACACCGATGATGGCTGAGATAATAGTGACTGCAAAACCAAACAAGACCGAGACCCTAAAGCCATAGAGAATCCCTGCCAGTACATCACGTGCCTTATCGTCGGTGCCTAACCAATTGTTTTGATCAGGGGGGCTGGGCGCAGGAGAGGGTAAGTCGTAGATAATAGTATCAAAGCTATAGGGGATGAGCGGCCAAATTGACCAGCCTTTTTTTTCTGCTATGAGCGCTTGAATATAAGGGTCTTTGTAATCTGCATTGATCTCTAAATCCCCGCCAAAATTAGTCTCGCTATAATCGATAAATACCGGGAAATAAAATTGTTGGTTATAACTAATAAGTAGTGGTTTGTCGTTGGCGATGAACTCAGAAAACAGTGATAAAGTAAAAAAAAGCGTAAAAATCCAAAAACTAAAGTAGCCGCGACGATTCGCTTTAAATTTTAGCCAGCGTTTTTGATTAAGACTCAAGCTTGTCATAGGTCAGCTGGCCTCAAAATTGATACGCGGATCGACAACACTGTACATAAGATCTGAGAGAATACTCATTAAAAGCCCCATCAGACCAAAGATGTACAAAGTGGCAAATATAACAGGATAATCCCGAGCCAGGGTGGCTTCATAGCCCAGTAAACCCAAACCATCGAGAGAAAAAATTACCTCGATCAATAAAGAGCCGGTAAAAAAGATACCGATGAACGCCGCCGGAAAACCGGCAATAATAATTAGCATGGCATTTCTGAAAACATGCCGATACAAAATGCTGTTTTGGCTGAGTCCTTTTGACTTAGCGGTGATGACATACTGTTTGTGAATCTCATCTAAAAAGCTGTTTTTAGTGAGCATAGTGAGGCTGGCAAAACCACCGATAGTCATCGCCACTACCGGTAAAAACATGTGATTAAAGTAATCGAGTATTTTATCGGTGTTCGATAGTTGGTCAAAGTTGTTGGAGACGATACCGCGCAGTGGAAATATGTCGTAGTAATTTCCCCCTGCAAATAAAATGATCAGTAATACAGCGAACAGAAAAGAGGGGATTGCATTGGCAGCTAAGACAATAGAGGTGGTCCAAATATCAAAGCGGCTGCTGTGTTTGATGGCTTTGCGAATTCCTAAAGGTATTGAAATTAAATAAACCAATAAGGTGGTCCAAAGTCCTAATGATATAGAGACAGGTAAGCGTTCTATAATCAGTTCACTAACGCTACGGCCACGGAATAAACTATCGCCAAAATCAAACTGCACATAGTCAACGAGCATATCTAGATAGCGTTCATGCAAAGGTTTATCAAAGCCAAATTGCTTTTTTATCGCTTCTATATCTTCCTTGGTGAGACCTATAGATCCTCTGGAGCCCTGTGTGCCATTTTCGGGTTGCTCTGAGTCTTCCTCAGCGTTATTCCCAGTAATTCTATCCAGCATCGAAGCATTAAGGCCCATTTGCTTTGCTATCATTTGGTCAACAGGGCCACCGGGCGCTATTTGAATTAAAAAGAAATTAATTGTAATAATCGCCAGTAATGTAGGAATGATGAGGATTAGTCTACGTGCTATATAAGCATGCATAGTTAAAACCTAAGCGTTGTATTAAATAAAGACATTGGTTAATTCGCGGCATTACGCGGCGGTAAAAGCGCTGACTTTTCTTGGTCAAACCACCAAGTATTAACCCCTAAATCGTATTTTGGTTTGATTTTAGGCTTGGAGAATTTATTCCAATAAGCAACCCTATAATACTTATTGTGCCATTTAGGAATCACTAAATATTGCCATAATAGGACTCTATCCAGTGCCATGCCATAAGCTTTCAATTGAGTAAGGTCCTGCTGGCTTTTCATAATACTATCGATGAGAGTATCAACTAGATCACTGGTGTAGCCGGTAGAGTTATAAGTGCTATCAATAAACTTCGAGTGAAAATAGTATTTGAATAAACTGCTAGGGTGAACGCCGCCGCCCATTCGGTGAATCATCATGTCGTAGTTTCGCTCGCGTAAGCGATTAGTGGCTTGTGCTATGTCTACCGTACGAATACTCAAGTCGATGCCAATTTTTGCGAGGTTTTTCTTAAAGGGAATAACGTATCGCTCGTCAATAGAACGCCACAGCATTATCTCGAATTTAAATTGCTCTTGTTTGTCATTATAAAGTTTACCGTCTTTTAATTGCCATCCTGCTTTTTTAAGTAATGCTAGAGCTTCTCTAATCTGCTTTCTTAATCTGCCTGAACCGTCAGTTTTTGGTGGGTTGTATTCTGCGCTAAATAGCTCTGGCGGTAGCGCATCTTTATAAGGCTCAAGAATTTCAAGTTCAAGACCTTCTGGAATACCCCTGGCCATGTAATCTGAGTTTTGTAGATAAGAGAAACTGCGGCTATCTGCTGAGTAAAACAGTTTTTTGTTAGTCCATTCAAAGTCAAACATTAAGCCGATGGCTTGGCGTACAGTACGGTCTTTGAAAATATCTCTGGTTGTATTGAAAATAAACCCGTTCATTGCTCGTGGATTGTCATTCTCAATTTTTTCTAATTGGATAAATGTTTGATCGAAATTTTTACCTTTGTAGCTGGTAGACCAAAGTTTTGAATCCGTCTCAGACCTAAAATCAAATTCCCCTTTTTTAAAGGCTTCGAGCATGACAGTGGTGTCTTTGTATATATCTACTCTTTTAAAGTCAAAATTAAGTAAGCCTTTTTTAGTAGGGTGCTTAATCGCCCAATAATCCTTATTGCGTTGGTAAATAACATACTGGCCCATTTTAAATTCTCTCAAACTGTAAGGGCCACTACCTAGGGGGGCTTCAGTTAGCGGATCCGCTAGATTTTTATCACTCCAGTAATGTTCTGGGAATACGGGTAAATCCACCAAGGTCAACATAAACTCTTTGTCTTTCTTGGGTAGGTTGAATGTGATCTCATCATCGGCGATTACCGTTGTTGTGACTCCCTCAAAGGTTTTTGCGAATTGGTTGACCCCTTGATTCATAAATTTTTGAAAAGTAAATCTAATGTCGCTCGCTTTTACGCTAACACCATCTTGAAACTCTGCTTTTGGATTTAATTTAAAGCTGATCCAACTGAAGTCCTCAGCGTAGCTAACACTACTGCAAATTAGACAATAATAGACGTTATCTTCATCGCTATTGGTAACCATGATAGTGTCATAAAAATCGGTGGAGTTTGGCGCTGAGGTCCCTCGTTGGGCATAGCGATTAAAGTTATCAAAGGTGGCTATGCTCGCCGTTGTCATGGTACCTGCCAATGGGGCGTTTGGATTAACATAGTCCCAATGTTCAAAATTAGCAGCGTATTTGGGTTCGCCCCTTAGTGCGATAGCATGGGATGTCGTTATTGCCTGTGCGTAAACTTGCGCAAAAAGAAGTTGAGAGAATAATAAAAAAACGCACATTAATATTTTAGATGGCATATGAAACCCCTTTGACGTAATAGCACGATAATATAACGGGTTGATTCTAATTTGTAAAAACTCTTATTCTGTATAGTACTGATTATATTCTAGTCAAAAATTACAACTTTAATAATTATTATCACTCACACTTGTGTATATGTCGGGAATGTTCAACTGCATTGCCCTTAAGCGCTAGGTTTTTGTTGAATGATTTCTCAAATATATTTAATAAATCAATTAATTAGGCTAGTGTTATAAGTGGATTGTTGAATTATTTACAGGTTCAGTGGTCTTTGATAACTAATGATATATATATGAGAGTTTATTGAATGTTTAAATCCTTTTTTCCATCCCCTAAGCTGTTTTTCCTATCACTATTGCTTTATGCCTCACTCGCTTGTGGTATTTGGTATGGTTTTAACGATCAATTAGCGGCACTTGTTGGTCTGGACGTTAGCAATAAGGATCCGGTGATTGGCTTGGGCTATTTTGTCACTGACTCGTTTTTACTTTTTTACGCTTACTATTTTGTATGTACTGCAATTTTTGCACTATTTTGGTTCAAAATTTCGAATCATAAATGGCAGTATTGGTCGATATTAGGGTCTGCTGCAATTATATTTTCTACCTATTTCTCTGTCCAAGTATCAGTGGCAATTAACCATTGGCGCAGGCCTTTCTTTGATTTAATTCAATCGCTTTTAAAACCTACGGGCGACAATGCAGATGATAAATCGACACCGCCAGAGCAGGTTGCATCAGCCACTGGCGAGCTACTTGATCTCATGATGATATTTGCTGAAATCGCCTTTTTAGCTATCTTTATTTATGTAACGACACGCTTTTTAGTCAGCCATTTTATCTTTAGATGGCGTACGGCGATGAATGATTATTATACCGCTCAATGGCAACAACTGAGAAAAATAGAAGGTGCATCTCAACGTATCCAAGAAGATACTATGAGATTCGCAGCCATTATGGAAGGGTTGGGAGTAGCGCTTATAGATGCGGTGATGACGTTATTCGCATTCTTGCCGGTATTATGGGCGCTGTCAGAGTATGTCTCTGAGCTACCGGTAGTGGGTGCTATTGCTCATCCTCTATTTTATGCTGCTTTATTCTGGTCGATTTTTGGTACAGGGCTGCTGGCTTTAGTGGGGATTAAACTGCCGGGGTTAGAGTTCAAAAACCAGCGGGTAGAGGCTGCTTTTCGTAAAGAGTTAGTTTACGGAGAGGATGATGAATCACGTGCTGAGCCTATTAAACTGAGTGAATTATTTTCAAATGTGCGTAGGAATTATTTCAGACTGTACTTTCACTATATGTATTTTAACGTTGCACGGATGATGTATTTACAAGCGGACAATATGTTTGTTTTGATACTTCTAATACCCACCATTGCAGTAGGGGCTATTACATTCGGTGTACTTCAACAGATTCTAAGCGCATTTAACCAGGTGAGTAACTCATTCCAATATTTAGTCAATTCTTGGACGACCATTGTCGATTTACTGTCGGTTTATAAACGTCTTACCTCTTTTGAGGCGGCGATACGCCACCAACCACTCCCTGAAATAGACCAAATGGATCATCAATCAGAGGTCATTTAATAAAAGATGATTTAGCCGGAGCCAAATCTTAAGAGATATGATTCCCCGCACGGGGGGCGTTGCTATTGAATGAGCGATTGCTCATTCGATTGCACTTATCATCCTAGATTTGGCGATTTGGCGCGAAAAAGGAGTGCAAACAATGGGTGTGAATAGGACATCAGAAAAATGAGTAGTCACCTTGTTGATGATGACAAAATTTTTTGGTTTTCTTGGTGCATCAAGCGTTTGTGCTAACTTTCGTGATTCAATCGCCAAATCTAGGATCATACAAAGGAAAGTGATAGGGGTTAACGTTAGATGTTACAAAATCTGTGGGGCTTACAAGCATGCCTAATATACGAAATAGATTAGATGACAGAACGTAAACTCAGTGATTGCAGTGGTTATTATAACGTTCTAGAGGAAGTGAATTGGAAGAATGAGCCGCAGTAAAGCAGCAAAAAGTGCTGCTTTACTCAGTGTTTTTTAACCTCTAGGTATCTTGATAGAGGCGCCAATGCGCAGTGTGCTGTTCTTCGATAAACCGTTGTAAGCTAAGATTTCTTTTACGCTAGCTTTGTGTTTTTTAGCAATATCCCAAACGGTGTCGCCATTGCCAATAGTGTGCGTCTTGTGAAGAACAGCTCTTTGGGTTTTTCTAACGGCTTTGGCTATTTCGCTGTCGCCAAAGCTAGGGATCATCAAGGTCTCACCAATACGTAGCTTAGAATTCGTTTTATCGTTGGCTGACTTTAACATCGACGTGGAAATGTTATTGCGTTGGGCTATCATCCCCATACTGTCCCCAGAAACGACTTTGTATAAATGACTGCTTAAACGATCAGATTTATCTAGTTTACTCAGTGCGACTTCAAACTTATCCGCTTTGTCGACAGGGACTAAAATCCTGTGCGGACCGCTCGGCGATGTTGCGTTGCGGTTAAACCCTGGATTGAGTTGCTGGACTGTTTCGCGGCTAACGCCCGCCAAAGAAGCCACTTTGCTAAGACCAATTTGTCCCTCTATTTTAACTTCTTTGAAGTAGGGAGTACGCGCAATTGAGGGGAATTCAATATTATACTTCTCAGGTGTGTTAACCAGTGCAGAAATAGCGAGAATACGTGGTACATACTGGGTTGTCTCTTTAGGTAATTTAAGAGACCAGTAATCGGTTGGTAAACCTTTTTCTTTGTTCTTTCTAATCGCTTTTGAAACAGTGCCGCCACCTGCGTTATAGGCTGCAAATGTTAACATCCAATCGCCATCAAAGCGTTTGTTTAAGCTCGCGAGGTAATCCAGTGCTGTCTTTGTAGACGTGATAGTGTCTCGACGACCATCATACCAATCATCGATTTTAATACCTAAATAGATAGCAGTACTGGGTATAAACTGCCAGATACCAGAGGCTCGGCCAGAAGAGTATGCTGCAGGGTTATATAAACTTTCAATGACCGGTAAAAGGGCGACTTCACTCGGGAAGTCTCGCTTGATAACTTCTTGCAAAATATAATAGTAATAAGGAGACGCTTGCTGACTGACTTTTGTCATGTGTTGCGGGTAGCGATTATAAAACGCGATTTCATTCTCGACACGTTCATTAGAATATAGCTCAGTGAATGCAAGATGGTCGCGAGTAAGCTGCCAAAGATCATCAGAACTGCGTTTTTTGTCGTCAATAATAGGCAATCCATTCTGGTCATAATTATCGTAATTGCTGCTATAGCTAGTGTTAACGGATGTCGTCTGGCATCCTGCTAATAGCCCTACAATGATTAAACTGAAAGATATCTTACCGAACATTGGGTGCGCCTATATTTTATTTTAGCCGCGCATTGTATCAGGGTGATAAATAAGATCAAGTTGGCGGCATAAACTGCTGTTTGAACCCACCTGTTAATTAGCTATTTGGTTGTTTTTAGAAAACGTTTTTCCACTGTCTAATAGTGCTAAACACCCCAAGTTCACTATCTAGTGGCTGTGTCGCATACGCGCTCGCATGTTGCTTAACGTTCAGCACATCACAACGTAAAAAAGGATTAATTAATAACTCGTTTTCGATGGTGCTAGGCAAGGTTGGTAAGTTTTGCTTTCTGAGTTTTTTACATTGCACTATTTTATCTTTTATATCGATATTATCGGGCTCAACAGTGTGAGCGAAAGCTAAGTTATTTAATGAATATTCATGGGTACAATATACTTTGGTTTTTTTGTCTAAGGATTTAAAGTAATGCATAGCGCTTAGCATTTGCCCCATAGTGCCTTCAAATACTCGTCCACAACCGGCAAGAAACAAAGTATCGCCGCAAAATATTAGTGGAGAACTTGGATCATCATAAAGGTAGCTGATATGGTCTAAAGTGTGTCCTGGGATACTTTTTATTTTGAAACTATGCCCTAATACCTCAACATTATCCCCATCATTTAATGTCTGACTAATACCGTTAAACTTGCTATCTTTCGGTCCATAAACAGGAATGGAGTATTTTTCGCAAAGTGCTTTTACGCCATCTGTATGATCATAGTG